>Ga0316202_10000112_pt1 | contig 128570 bp, 120 predicted proteins | sample 3monrhotite_MG_FD_204934 | JGI IMG/M metagenome (GOLD analysis project Ga0316202, IMG submission 204934) | Microbial mat bacterial communities from mineral coupon in-situ incubated in ocean water Damariscotta River, Maine, United States -... | ecosystem: Environmental > Aquatic > Marine >... | reverse complement strand
TGTATATTATGTCAAATGAAGTTATAAAAATGCACTCCCGTATATATAGCCACGTCTAAGGAGCTCAGTCAGATAGTTTCTTAAGTCTTGCTGAGAGAGATCCTGAGTGCGCCCTATCCCTCTATTAATTTGGGAGACTCGAGAAACAAAAAAGCAAGGCTGGTATTCAGCCTTGCTTTTTTCAACATAGCGCTGCCGCAGCAGCAACTAAAATTTATTTCTCGTCAGATTTGATCTGCCAGGCTGAGTGACATGCAACGCATTTGCTCATGGTTTCTGTCAACATGATTTGCAATTCAGGAGCTGACTTTCCGCTTTCAGCGGCCAGCGCTAAATCGTCCATATTACGATGCACGCTCATGCCCAACTGTTTGAATGAAACAGGCAGTTTGGTCAACAATGCTGGATTAACATCGGCGGCAGATGCCATGCCTACAGCACGGGCTGCTTGGGCGATTTTTTGCATGTCGTTACGATTGATGCCATCCAGAATGTCATGTACGCCTGATAGCAAGCCGCGCATCTCACCCAGGATTAAGTTTCGTTCCCCTGCCCCTAAAACTACGGCAGTGCGATTATCTGTACCTGCAACTGTGTTGCCGCGAATAAAGAACCAAGCAAATACAGCGACTGTCATTACCCATAGCAAAATAGCAACTAAAGCGATTTTGTTAGATTTCATATATATCTTTCAAGAGTTGGAAAACGAAGCGTATGGTACGGACGCTGGACGCTGCTGTCTGTGAGGAATGTTACATAGCCCTTAGAGAGTGCTAAAGTTTTTCAAGGCATCTGCATCTATGATTTCAATTTGCTCTCGACTGAGTCTAATCCAGCCTTGTTCAGCAAAGTTTTTTAGCAAGCGACTTACAATTTCACGCACACTACCTAGCTCATCTGCCAGCGCTTGATGAGTTGTCGCGATGGGGCTAATTTTGTTGGCTAATAGCGCAGCTAGGCGTTGATCCAGTTTTTGAAAAGCGACAGCAGAAACAAGCAACATTAAGTCCGTAATCCGTTCGGAAAACAGCGCAAAGATGAAGTCTCTAAAGGGTTTGTGTATTGAAAGCAAGGTTTCAAACATATTGGGGGTGAGCACAATCATGTTTGTATCTTGTTCGGTGAGTCCACGCGCTTGATAGTTTACGTGACCCAATAAACAACTACTGGTGAGGATGCAGCTTTCGCCTGGTGTGACACGATATAGCTGTAGCTCTCTGCCACTCGCGGCGGCTTTTATTACGCGAATGCAGCCGGACAAAACCAGTGAAAAGCCTTGGCATGCTTGATTTTCATCAAACACAATAGTTCCAGAGGAAATGCTTAGTTGCCTTGAAGAGGAAAATAACTCGGTCAGGGTTGCTGATGGCAGTTCATTTAACATGGGGTAAAGCTGAAGCATTTGCAACTGGGCGTTACTATCAATCATGGCTATTACTTCTAAAGATCTTATACCGAGTATTCTACTGGAATGTGTTGCTATCCCCTCCCCTGACTTTTAGTCTTAATCAGCTAAATGATCAGCGGAGGAAAAAGGTAGCAACTAGTTTGAATTAATGCTTCTTTGAATCGAAAGTGTTTTCAACTAATGCCGGCGCATTAGATTGAGGCACATGACATTGATTACAATTAAAACGGGCTTTGATCAATTGATCAGTGACTTTGCTAGGGTCTTTGCGTAAGTCGGTAAAATGACTTGGAGGAATTGGAGTGGGAGAACCTTTTTCAAGCTTCTTACCCCATTCGCCAGGTTGGTTATGACAGGCAATACACATATTGGCTTCAGCCGTAATAGGCAAAAAATCGCTAATGTCATGCGGTATTTGTGGTGGTGCGCCCATATAGGCGCGTGGTAACAGCTTGCTTTCCCCTGGCTGAGTACTGGGATAGTGATACGCTTTAGGAGTTGGCACAGCAAAGACGCTGGCCTTACTTAGCCCCATTGAATCGGCTGGAATTGATTGCCCTGCAAAGGATGAATTAACTCCCGCCAGCATCAAGACCACTCCCGCTAATATATTAAAGTAACGCATATTTTTTCTCCTTGGCGTATTGATCAGATCATGCCTTGTATATTCTGACGGCGCATTTTTTGAAGTCGGTCTGCTTGGAAATCGGACAGGTAGCATCCAACGTTACTTTGTTGATGAACACCTCCTCGTCGAACCAAGGCACAAATACCAAACCTTTGGGTGGACGGTTACGACCTTTGGTTTCGACCGTGGCTTTCACTTTGCCGCGTCGTGACTCAATCCACGCCACACTATCCTGCTTCAGTCCGCGTTTCTTAGCATCATCAGGGTGCATGAAGATCTGTGCACTAGGCACAGCCCAATGTAGTTCACGTACACGCTGAGTCATGGTGCCTGAATGCCAGTGCTCAAGTACACGGCCTGTGCTCAACCATAAATCATAATGCTCATCCGGCACCTCAACAGGTGCTGCGTATGGGCGGAAAAATATTTTTGCGCGACCTGCGATATTGGTTTTTTCGGGCTTGGTAACGCCATCCAGATTGCCCGAAGGTAATGATTTAAACGCTGGGCCATAAAAGTCGAAACCGCTGCCTTTTTTGACATAAGGATCGTAAGCTTCGTTAAAGCGCCAAGATGTCTCCTTGCCATCCACAACAGGCCATTTAAGACCGCGAACGTCATCACGCATATAGTGATCGAAATCGGCTAAATCATGTGCGTGATCGCGCCCAAAAGTTGCGTATTCTTCGAACAGGGCTTTTTCTGGGAACCAGTTATCACCTAATGCCGTTGCGACATGGTTGTCATGAGTCTTAGCGATTTTGTCAGGCCATTTAAATTTGAGCATCTCAGGGGTGGCGAACAAAGCCTCATACAAAGACATATCTGGCGAATAGCTTGAACCAGTCAATACGTCGGGCAATATGCCATCCATGAAACCAGCGGACTTAAGTCCCGGTAATTTTTGCTCACCCCATACATCGCTCAACTTAAAACGTTTTGAGAACTCCATAACTTGCCATATGTCACCACGCGCCTCGCCTGGAGGAGGAACTTGCTCGCGCCACATTTGCGTTCGGCGTTCGGCGTTGCCATAAGCACCCCACTTTTCAAAAATCATAGCTGAAGGTAAAACTAGGTCAGCTACCTTGCTAGAGATGCCAGGATAGCCATCGGACACAATGATGAAGTTATCCATGTCACGAGCTGCTTTAATCCAGTGATTCGCATTGGCCGTGCCTTGAAACGGATTACACACCTGTACCCAGGCCCATTTCATCTTTCCGTCTTCAAGGTCGCGCATCATTTTAGTGATATGGCTACCGACTTTCGGATTAATCGTCTTGGCGGGTAGCTTCCAGATCATTTCCGCGCGTGCGCGATGCTTTGGGTTGGCAACTACCATATCGGCAGGCAGGCGGTGTGCAAAGGTACCTACCTCACGTGCCGTGCCGCAGGCTGAGGGCTGCCCCGTAAGGGAAAACGCTCCGTTGCCAGGCAGCGACTGTTTGCCCAGCAGCAAGTGCACCATATAAGCCTGTTCATTAACCCAAGTGCCACGCTGGTGCTGGTTAAATCCCATCGTCCAGAAGCTGACCACTTTGCGTGATTCTTCGATGTAAAGATCCGCCAGTGCTTTCAGTTTGCGTTTGAATTCATCCAGAGGTTCATCTTCATCGCCGCGCGCTAGCTCAGCTACAAAATCAAGCGTGTAAGGCTCCAGACCCTTTTTGAAGTCCTCAAAAGTAATTAGCCAGTGCTTGCCCGCGCTGCTGCGATTTTTCTGCTCTACTGTCTCGCCAGGCTCCTTGCCTTGCGCGATGGCTTCTTCGCGCCCTAGCGTCATGCTCAATTCGCGGTCGTTGGTATCTTTTTCTGCCGCATATTCAAATTCATCTGAACCACGCAGCCCATAACCGATGTCAGTTGGCCCTGTCGCAAAAGCGCAATGCTTATTGACGAAATCCCAGTTCACCGCGTCGCGACTTACAATTTCGCGTGCGATATAGTTCAAGATCGCGAGATCAGTTTGCGGTTTGAATATGATTTCCATATCGGCAATATCTGATGTCCGATTGCTCGCGGTGGTCAGATTGACGATACGTGCATTAGGATTATTCAGCCTGCGATCAGTTACACGAGTCCAAAGTATGGGGTGCATCTCCGCCATATTCGCGCCCCAAGAAATCATGGTATCCGTGAGTTCGATGTCGTCGTAATTACCTGCTGGCTCATCTATGCCGAAAGTTTGTATGAATCCGGCAACAGAAGATGCCATGCAGTGCCGAGCGTTAGGGTCGATGTTGTTGCTGCGAAAACCAGCTTTCATCAACTTGACCGCAGCGTAGCCTTCTTGCACTGTCTGCTGACCTGATGCAAAGAATCCAACGCCAGCAGGCCCTAGTTCTTTGTAATGACGTCTGAATTGGCTTTCCATCTCGTCGAATGCACGCTCCCAAGACACAGCGACAAAATCACCATGCTTGTCGAACTTGCCATTCTTCATCCGCAGTAGTGGCTGGGTAAGCCTGTCCTTACCGTAGAGTATCTTGCTGTTAAAGTAACCTTTGATGCAGTTAAGACCACGATTAACAGGGGCATCAATGTCCGCCTTAGTAGCAACTATTTTGCCCTTTTCTGTTGCGACCTGAATGCCACAGCCTACGCCACAGAAGCGACATACTGCTTTATCCCAGCGCCATCCTGCCTCTGCACCATTAGTTGCAGCATTTGCGATTTCACTCACAGGGATACCAACTGTCATTGCAGCGGCTGAAACTACCGTGCTTTGTTTAAGAAACTCACGTCGTGATACGGTCATATAGCCCCCGTTGTTAAGATTTATTCTAGATTATGTGTAATACTTTATCGCATTACTGCTATTGCGTGTATGAATTTTTTTGAATCGGACGTGTGATATAGCTCTTGTTCTTTCGGCTTTATATACCCAACAGGCAGCTAAGTACTTATGATTCCACGTTCGCGCAGAACATCGAGAATCTTTTCAACACTTTGCTCCAAGCTGAGCTGGGAGGTTTCAATTATAAGTTCAGGCGATAGTGGTTCTTCATAAGGTGAGGTGAGGCCGGTAAAGTTCTTCACCTCTCCCGCGCGAGCACGCTTATAGAGTTCTTTTACATCACGAGTTTCGCAAACATGCAGTGGACATTTACAATAAATTTCTAGGAAGTCCCCGTGTTCAAGCAGTGCACGGGCACGCTCTCGGTCATCACGAAAAGGAGAAATAAAGGCAGTTAGGGTGATCACTCCAGCATCAACAAATAGCTTGGATACCTCCCCAATACGGCGGATATTCTCTGTGCGATCTTCAACTGAAAAACCTAAGTCTTTACAAAGACCATGGCGTACATTGTCGCCATCGAGAACGTAGGTACGACAGCCAAGTGCGTAGAGTTTTTCTTCGACGGCATGAGCAAGCGTGGATTTCCCTGCTCCTGATAAACCTGTAAACCAGAGCGCAGCACTCTTATGAGCATTTTGCTGTTGGCGTAAATCGCGTTTAATGACTGAATCATGCCAAATCACATCAGGGTTATTATTAATCAAGGTATTACCTCATGCATAAGTTAAAAGTCTACCGTTCATCAAGTACTATGCGTATTACTTCTACTCCTGTTTTTTTACATCCTAATGTGGTGTCTAATTTTAGAGCTTAATTCCATCCGTACTACAATTAAATACCTTTACAACAACAGCAACTAGAATAGTTCCGATTTGTTAAAACGTCCATTGACGCAGAATTGGCGGCCCCTCTTTCTGCCCAGAGTAAGCTAATGCAGCGCTATAGCCCTCGGGAACTTGCAGATCCCAAAATCTAAATTTCTCAACATCATCGGGGGCGAATTCGCTCTCAAGAAGTGACGCAGGCAAATCAGGATTGGGCTCAACAGAGAATGCGTCTAGTGGTAGAGATAATCCAAGCCCCTTAGCCTTTATGTACGCTTCTTTTCTGGCCCAAGTGCTAAAGAACCCATCTATTGCTTTTTCAGCTTGCAAGTTTGCAAGAACCTTGCATTCTAGCGTCGAGAAAAATCGTTCGGACATTCCGAGATGATCTATCGCTCGACACTTTTCAATATCTACTCCAATCTCGCCCGTACTACTCACGCTACACAATGCAATCCCACCTGAATGGGATAAATTAAAAGACGGTCCGCCATGATTAGCTATTGAAGGCTTGCCGTACGGATTGTATTCAAAAATCAGCTCAGCAGCACCTATCTCGCAATACGACGATAGAATAGCTCGTGTAGCAGCATGAGCAACAACAAAATGCCGAAAATGTCTCTCGAAACGAAACCTAGCTGCTCGGGTTTTTTCTTGTTCATCTAGTACGGACATAAACACATCCAATACCCCAGAATGCTCTAAATCAATCTTCCACACGTCTATCATGCTTAACCCGAAATCTACGGCCTTATGTACTAGGTTTTACATTTTCGGTTGCCAGCAAGAGGATCAAGCCAACCAAAGGTGTCAATAAAATTGAGCCAAACAGCAGGCCCCAAAAACCCATCTTGCGGTGTCGCCCTAGATAGGCAACAATTAAACTCGACAAAAATATAATCACTGTAAGTTGCAGCATGGTATTCCCCCAATAAAAATCTATAAATCCTGACTTTTACAATTTAAATCAACTTTCATATCAGTTTTGGCATCGGTTTTTAAGTCAATTTCTGGCACAAACTCCAACTTTCCATCTTTTCTACGTGCGAGTTGGCGAATTGAGTGTTTTAGATTGATACTGTGACGATCAACAAAAGAATATGTGCCAAGAAGTCCATACCATATAGGCAACTTGAAATGGAGTGCGTCAATAACCCTAAAAGGATTGGTTGTAGTTGCACTAGCAACGCTATCGGCATACAAACGAACACTATCGTAACCCATTGCTGTCCCTTCATTTATTGTCTGTCCAGGGAAGCGTTTTTTAAATTTTTCCTTAAATCGTTGCACTAAGTAATTATTGGAGCGATATAAACTCGTGATCCGAGTACCTAAACCATCATCGCCGACAACTTGTATAAATTTAGAAGAGGCCGCCAGTTCACTTGTACCCATAAATGGCTGCATTACATTTATGGAGCGGCTCCACTTAATTACATTCGCCCCGAGTTCAGCTTGTGTTAATAATAAGATGGCATCAATATCCGCTTCACGAAAAGTGGCTAGCAAGTCGTGCAGGCGATGCCTATGCAAGATTTTATTATTCCCATCAGAGGGGATAGCATAAGTACCGCGAAGTACGGCATCTGAATGGGATAACTCCGTCCTAAGCAAATCAACCACCTCTGATTTGTGTCGCGAATCTTCGTAGATAATGTATACCGAGTGCCATTTTTGGTCATGAATTTCAGCCACTAGTTTCGCAACAAGTGATTCATCCTGAGGAACAAGTTGAAAATACATATCTTTACTCGCCCACATAATGCGAGAATCAGTAGAGCCTGAATTGATAAACAAGATGCCATTATCTTGAAAGCTCATCATTGCTGAAAGCGTAGTTTCCGATGGCATCGCAGAACCGATAACAGCTGCAATATTCGGATTGTCTATTACAAGCTGCGCTATTTTCCTGCCAATTTCCTGCTTGGCATTTCGATACTGTCCTTCTGCTGTTGACAAAGTAAAACTCTTGCTCATCAAAAATGGTGTTGCATCAATTAGCTCCAGGCTCAAGTGGTGACCTGCCACCCCTCCTTCATTATTAATTTCTTCTGCCGCCAGTATAGCTCCATCACGAAATTGCTTAGTTCTAGCATTCCACACTAACGCTAGACTTATATCTTTACCTTCAGCATAGTTCTTGATATACAACGATGTTCGAGTTTCTCGCACAAGATCAGGAGAGGGTTTGCTACAAGCGGAGAGTCCCCCAACAACACCCAAAACTATGCTGGCCGAAACGATGGTAAAGCTCCAAGAATGCTCTCTACCCAATTGACAGGAAAGCGCAGTAGCTATTTTGCATACAAAGTTGGACACCGTTTTAACAATGTAGCAACAGAAATATCTCATTTGTCACCCAGAATGATCGGGAGTCCATTTTTTCCAGAACCAATGACCACAACCTTTGAATTTGGTGACTTTGCTAACTCAAGTGTTGCTTGAATACCCTGCCACTTAATCAATTTATCGCTCAGGGTAGGTGTAATGATTCTCTGATAAGCCTCTACGCCCTTTGCCTCAATTTTCTTACGCTTTGCCTCCTCGGCCTCTGTCTTGAGCTTGAAGCCGTAGGCAAGAAATTCCTGCTGATGGACCAGTTTTAACTCAATTGACTTACGGACACTCTCAGGTAGTTCGACTGATCGAATGATAATGTTATCAACATAAATAAATTTACGGCCAACTTCCTCCAGTGCCAAAGTAATTATTTTACTCAGCACGCCTTCTTTATTGGTATAAATATCTTCTGGTGTATAACCACCAATATTCCGCCGTAAAACGGACTCAATTTGCGGCAAGATAATTTTGTCAGGGTAATCTGGACCAACCTGCTGGTGCAATACTCCGAGCAGCTCATAAATCGGTTGAAATCGAACCGCCAAGGACAGCTTTATTGGAAGCCCGCTTTTGGTAAGCACCTCAAAATCATGAAACACAATTTGTACACGAGTATCGTATATATACATTGTGTTCAGGGGATTAATCACATGCAGACCTTCTGCATAAATATGGTCAGTTACTGTACCCGACGAAAGCATTCTGTAGAGCACTCCAGCTTCGCCTGGTTTTATGACAATCAGAATGCGCGACCATAAAACAATAAGCACAAAAAAACACAGAAGGGAACCCACGACCAGATATGGAGCATGGTCTTTTACCCAGTTTTTAAATTTGTTCATTCAACATCTCCACAAGACCATGTTCGTATAAATAGGTACGAAAAAATCACCATCATTTAGGTGCTGAAACATTAAACGCCTGATAAATATCAGTAATTGAACCCTCATTTCGAAGCTCAAGGAGAGCTTTATCAAGACGATTAAACATTTCAGTATGTTTGGGACTAGGAGAGTATAAAAAATACAAGTTCGGCTTATCCATATATTTAAAAAGTGTATATTTCCAATCAGCTAAACCAATAGTTTTCAATGCTCGTTCAGTTGCCATCTTATTATTTGAAGCTATCAAATCCACTTCTCCCCTAGAAAAGGCACTTATCAAGGCCTTGTCATCTGGATAAGCAATTTTCTTAAACTGCGTGGACGCATGAAAAGCTGCAAAATAATACCTACCTGAGAGGAACCCGATGTGATGACCTGTCAAATCCTTCATTGAGCAAATCTCACTTAGGTTATCTTTCTTTTTTACAAAGTAAATGGGCAAAGTCTCTTCCCCTAAGCTCACACTAAAACGAAACAGGCTCTCTCTACTCGGTGTTTTATGATGAACATAGGGAATTACATCAATGCTGCCATCAGCCATTTCAGTCGCGCTGCGTGAGAATGAAAGCTGTTTCCATTCAACAGTGTAACCAATTTTGTTAGCAGCTTCTTCAAGCACATAACGCAACGGCCCAGAATGCCTACCTGGAGAATAGGTAAGCATATCGGGTGGCACATCACGATACGATGCGACTAGCTGCGGAAGTGCTAGCGCCGACTTAGCTTGAGACCCCAACCCGAATAAAGGAACGACCCGAGCCAGCTTTGCTGAATTCCGCATAAAAAAATATGTTGCAGTTATCGCTATCATTGAAACCAGCAATAATCCCAACACACCATAGCGCAAATTTCCGTCAGCCTTTTTCCACGTACCGAGTTTATTCAAGCGGCTCAACCCCATCAAAATTTTCATCCAAAATTAATAGACTAAATTCTCGGTTAACTGCCCTTCATCCATTTTCAGCACTCTGTCTGCCGTAGCAAAGTACTTATCATCATGGGTAACGGCAATAATAGTCTTACCTTGACTCCGAAGCTCAGGGAGTAATTCTTCGTAAAAGCGCTTACGAAATTCTGGATCCTGATCGGCAGCTAGTTCATCAAATATATATATCTGTTTATCTTCCAATAGTGCGCTGATATAGGCCAGTCGCTTTCTCTGCCCCGTAGAAAGGTTGGTATTGGTATATGCGCCATTCTTAAATTTGGTTTTTTCAGCCATTCCCATTTTTTTAAGCAATAATTTCACCTGTGCTTCATCGACTTTTTCTATACCATACAAACGATCAAATAAATGAAAATCAGTAAAAATTATTGAAAATAGATCTCGATAATCAGGATAAAGATCCTGATCTAGGGATTCATCATTGATATCAATCCTGCCGCGTAGTGGGTAATACAGACCGGTCAGAAGCTTAAGCAAAGTAGATTTGCCGCTGCCATTTCCACCCACAATAAAGACAATTTCCCCATTTTTTAGATCAAAATTAATTGGCCCAACCTTAAACTGAGCAATACCCTCAGCATCGGTATACTCAAAGTGCACATCGTGAAAACAAATTTGATCAAACTTAAGGGGTGAGAAATTAGCTAACTCTCCAATCTGCTCACCTTTGGAGGCAGTATTTACTCGACCTTCAAGTGTTCGCAGATTATTGACAGCCACATCGGCCTTAATAAAAAGAGGCAATGAGCCAAACAACAAATCTAAAGGTCCCATAATGAACAAAATTGTTGCAATTAACTTAATTATAATTGCCGGATCAACCACCTCAAAGAAAGGCCAAACAAAAAGTACCGTAGCAATCAGGATGTAGAAAAAAACCTCGGAAAACATCATCACAAAGACAGCATTGACTGCGGCTCTACTCTTCAGTTTTTTGACATTGTTAGCAATTTCTCCTTGGTGCGCAAAAAGATCACGACTTTTAGTTCTGTTAAGTTTGATTTCCTTAAAGCCAGCTAGGCTGTGATGTAGCGCATCAAAAAATAGAACCTCTTTTTTTGTCGCCGAATCCCAATCGCGCACAATCCCATCGCGTTTAAGAACAAATACCCAGCCGCCGAGAATAATAGCACCTGTAGTTAACAGAAAACCTTCTGGGGTCAACCATGCAACATACATCATTGAGAAAAACAACATGATAGCGGCCTGAATAGAGGCAAATACAACTGGAGCACTCTGCGATATTTGCACCGTATCCTGAGAAAGGCAATTATAGATATCACTGTAGCCAGTGTTTTCAATAAATTTTAGTTCGGTGTGTCTAATTTTGTCCGTAATTCTCAACCTGACTTTACACAACACCTCTTCGACTAGCACTGCCGCATGATCAAGCGAATATTTTTTCGTGTATATAAACAAAGCGAGCATTACAGTGAACATTGCCAGAGAATTAACCTGAATACTGCCTGAAGCTGCGAAGCTACTAACTTCTCCCGCCCCGTGATTTATGATCGCTAGCAACAGGCCATTCGCAATACCTGACACTATCGAAAATATTATAAGTCTAGTTCTTGGATAGTCAGCTTCTTGATCAATAAACTCAAGTAAGCGTTTTGCTGGAAAGGAAGATGAAGTCATATTGTAGTTAAACGGACCATAACGACTGACGTAAAATCAATATCCACTTGCATCCCTCACAGCGGCATGAGCCGCCTAATAAATGATAATTCTAGAAGCCACTGCAATCTCACTTACTAGGATCAATAGGTATAAAAACACGCTTCCAAGCTTACTCGGAAGATTGAAAAAATTTTCCGGCAAAAAACATCACAGAAAGATCGCCTGAGAATATATATGAAACACACGCGTGACGCTTCTATATATCAGATAGTCGCATCACGCGAGTATATTTCACCTACTAAACCGTTAAGATCTATTTTGCTTCTTGAGGTGCTGCCGCATCAGTCTCGCCTGAAGCCACCGCATCGGCAACTATAGCCTTACCTTCAGCAAATTGTTGCTCAAAATAGTTACGTACCTTGGCTGCATCAAACGTTAATAATGTACCGCCAGTTTCGAAATGTTGAATAAACACTTGACCAACTGCGTAACTTGTTCCACCACTGATAATAGGCAAAGTAACAGCACCCATAATTGAACCTAGACCTGGAATCACTTTTACCGCGCTCGAAACCATGCGTGCCGCCGACAAGGATACCGTTCCACCTACCAGAGACGCAATTGCAGAACGACTTAACTCTTCTTTAAATTCAACCCCATAAATCTTAGCCAAACTATGCAACATTTTCAGTTGAATTCCTGCGACCGCCGCCAAGTCAAATACAGGAACGGGAATAAGGCTCGGTACTATTGAAGCTAAAGAGTAGTTGCGGACTACTTTATTCGCTTGTTCACTGTTGCTCAAAGTTTTGCTTTCGATTACTTCGTCCATTTTTCTTCCTTTCACATTAGTACGTTAGACAACAAAATGAAACCATTACAATCATTCTACCAAGCTTTAGAGTACACATCCCTACTTTTTAAGCACTTAACTTATTACACCGTCATACTCTCGCACACTCACCAAAGTTAAGGCAGGATTGTTAGGTTAGCGACATTCACTTCCTGAATACTATCCATCTGCTTTATCATTGTTCCAGTTTGAAAGTGTGCGGCGGAAACTGCCAAAGCGACGTTTTGAACTGCTGTAACGTGATCCGATACTGATTTAAGGCGTGCTTGTTCAACCGAGACTAGGTCAAACACCCCGCCCAGTTTAATTGAATCATCTTGAACAAGCTGGTTCAGAGCTAAAACATATTCTTCTGTTTGTTTTCTTGCCGCCATCAGAGCGATAAGACTGTTGTGCATGGAACTTACAGCTGTATCAACAGAAAGCGCTACACTCCGCTTAGCATTATTTAGCTCTACCTCTTTCTGAAGGGCGAGGTATCTAGTTTTAGTTACTTGTGCTACCGCCTTATTGTTATTAAGCTTCAATTCGTATGACAGGACCACAGTAGAAGCTAGGTCGCTCCCTCCTCCCTGTACCGAAGAGAAATCAATTCCGCCCCCGCCCCCCATGCTCAAACCTTGATGCTTTAAAACTAGTGACAAGTCCAACTTTGATTGCTCATCATTCTGAGCTCCTAAATAAATCGACTTGGCTGCATCAAGCTGTAACTGGGCCGCTTTCAAATCGAAGCGATTTTGTTCAGCTAAATCATTCCATTTTTTGCGCAACAATTCATCATTAAAAGATGCCAGCACATTGCTCCATTCAACCGGAAAATCATCCTTAGCCCCGACAATCGTACGCGCTTCGTCAGACGAAACTCCAAGTGCCTGAGCAAGCTTATTCCGTGCAACATTTACAACTTGCTGGGCTTTACTCACGTCACCACTTAACTGAATGGCATAACCTTTCAAATAGCCAATTTCCTTAACAGAACTATCACTGGACGAGATTCTCCTACTTTCGAGTGTTTTTTCCATTTTACCCAACCAGCGAGCAACCTGAGTTTCGGACTCTTGAGTAAACTGTAATTTCACCAACGCAGCCTTATATCCCCAGTAGCTATCAACCACGCTGAGCATAATACTGGCAACCCCTTGCTTTAGGTTCATCTCAGCTGCTTCACGCTGCTTTCTCAACATACGTTCATTCGCCGAGGCTATATTATCCGACCCTCTGAATTTCAGCAGGGGGAAGTTAAAGGTCAATTGCATAGTTGAAGGGTGCAAAGGAGTGTAATCACTTAGAACAGCCCCTGGTTTCAAGCCCGTCGCTACTAAACCTGCCGGAATCGGGGAAAAATCAGATCGCACTTTTGCACTATCGGATGACTGAATCGCGATAGTGAAGTCTGTATAAATACCATTCCTGAACAATTTGGTTAGACTTGATTTTAATTCGGTATTATTTTGATGATCAGTCATGAATGTTGAAGCAGGCAATGAACCCCCCGTTGCAGCTGAAAATTGCTGCAATTCTTTTGGGTAGTTATAGCCTCGCACTTGATCATAAGCCATACTGGTCTTAAAACTTGTATCAAATGGATCGCCCGCAGCCGTCTCACCCGCTTTAGCCAAATCAACCTGAATTGACGCAATCATCATACTTGGCGCATTCTTAATAGCTATCCGCAACGCATCTTGCAAAGTCAAAACACCTCCAACCGGTACATCTGCCGCATAAGCGCTAAATGGAGATAACAGCAATACCATAATACTTGTTGCGACTCGCTTCTTAGAATGCTTTACCAAACAACTATTCATTTGAACTTTACCTAAAGTGAGTTTGTTATTAACATTATTGATCGAACTCTAGCTACACTAAACTATCTGCAATAAATATACTGAAACTGCGTCCTAAACTAAATTCACCCTCCATACATCTGGCTATGCTTCCTCACACCTCACACCTTTATTCGAGTTTCATGCTTTGATTGTAACAGAACTAGATGCTAAATTTCATACACTTATGACATTCCAGAATCACTTCATGCTTACAAAAAAATACATCCTGAAATAGCTATTAGGACGAAGGACAAAAACGCCTTACTAGTTCCACTTAAACTGCACCCTGTCAATTTATGATCATCTTTAATACTCGCCCGATTTGAGTGCAAACGAACTTATCTACTCGGCAACTCACGATAGAGTGACTCTACAATGGAGTTAATTTAAAAGCTACTATCAACACTGATAGGTTTTTTGCATTTTCATGTTGTTTTATCTACTTATCGGGGGAGCATGGTAAGCCTTGCTGAAATTAGTTGCGCTTAGCAGGGAAGTTTTTCACCTTGAGATGAAGGAAGTCGGATCAATGCGAGCATTGCAAAAGTGTTATAATTTCACGTGTTACACACTCTGCCTAACTTAAGTATTAAGTACTAGTAAAAATTGGCACAGTTTAAGAAAGTTACAAGGATGCCACTTCGGCTCCCGAAATATCGATCAAGAAAAGCATTCATCGCATCCTGCTCTTGGCTATAGAATTGCGTGCTTACTGGAGGCATCTGTTGGAAAACCCATACCATATCTTAGGCATTTCGCCCACGGCTACAAATGACGAAATCAAGAAGGCTTATCGCTCTCTAGCAATGCGCCATCACCCAGACCGGAACACGCATCCCGGCACAGAGGGACGCTTTAACGCCATTCAATCTGCCTATGAATTGCTTTCGGATCCGACAAAAAGAACCGAGTATCAGCAGCAGATGAGCCAGCGCATCATTATTGATCCAGACCACGAGGTGAACTCTCTGTGGCAAGCTTTATTCAATCGTTGCGGCATGCAAATTCAGCAATAACTAACCACCTTTTAATTTAAGACTAAACCCCATGCAAAATATACATCCAGAATTCGCCTACCAATCCCGTGAACTTGCTATTCAAATCGAAGACACCTTGGGCGATCCGCCAAATAGAAAAAACCTTGAAAAGGTCGTGCAATCACTAATTGGTGAATATGCGAATGGCTCGGGAATTGACGACGTTAACTTTTTCAGCTTCGCTTTAGCCGAACATCTGCAATTTAACGACTCTCGCGGCCTCTTAGCTCAAGCCGCAGATTATGAACAAGGTGAAAGCGTGATGGGCATGGTGACATGTGCTGACGCAGTCGCAAGAAAAGCACTGACAACCGTGTCAAACGACAATCCTGAGTTGGCTCGCAAAGCTGTCATCACAGCATTTTTGTTTAAAAACCACAAACGCTGGAAAGATGATGATCATTCCCTTGAATCACTGCAACATGAAGAAGACATGAATGAAGATATTGATGATGAGGATCAATTCTCGTCAGGGCAAAACATTGATCACTTATTTGATACACGCGGAGACGGCAATGCCTAATCAAGCAAACCTTCCCGCAATCAGTAGACAAATTGCTGAATTGGTTCTGACTGGCTCAACTGATCATGCTGAGGAGGCATTTAATGAGGCAGTGGAGCAGTTTGGCGATCTCGCAGTTGTTGAAGTACTTGATTCACTAGAGCCACAAGTCGCCTCTTTACACCTTTCCGCATTTGACGGTGGCAAGTTATCTTTAGCCTCGCTATTAGTATCACCCAAAGCATGGGCGGGAAGTTTGGCATTCTTCGCTGCCACATGGAATGAAGACTTAATCGAAGACGAACCAGAGGTGTTGGCAGAATCCTTGTTTGCACATATTCACGGCATGCTATTTGCCAGTGATGATGCTGAGCGTCGCGCGGCACTTATTCATGCGTCCATGTCAACAGACTGGGGGACCACTGCTTTTGCCGTACTTTTTTCGACAGCTATTGAAGAAATCGTTGAGATTGCCAATGACATCCATAATCGCGGCGCACACAGCAGCGGCCAGACCAGCTCCGACCATGATGTCATCCCTCTAGCCTTGGAAATCGCCCGTACAGATGAGGACGCTTGGGATAGAGTGCTATTCGAGATATTCCCCGACTGGCAACCTGGCTCAAATGACTTACGTGCAGATCCTGACGAAGATGATGATGGTGAAGACGAAGACTATACGCATGATGAAAGTGCTATAGGGCGTAACACCAAAGAATTACTGCTGCGCTTACGCACACAAGTTCCCAGCAAAAAACCAAGCACACCCAAGACAGGCGCTCGCCCAAGTCTTGGGGACGATATTTTTGCTTAATACGCCATTCATTTAGGCAAAGTATTTATTGGGAAAACATTCATGCAACTTGCACACATTACTACCCGCACTCCTCACCTAGTACAAGCACTTGAAGCACTTGCATTGCGTAGTAAAAATCAAGAAACAGCGGATACGCTACTTCAAGAACTAACAGGCATTACCGTACTGGTAGCAAAGAAATTCACCAACGATAGAACTGCTGACGGCTTACTTGAGGCCTACCACTTGACTATAGGCTGTATCTCGCTGGGCATCAGCTTGGCTGACGTAGCAGAGAGCAATGAGTCATTCCTCTCCTTTGTACTGCATCACGGGGCTGAATACGTATTTCAAATGGGCTTCCGTCATATCAAAGAATTATCCGCCCTCCCCTATGTCACCTTTGTTTCCGACTTCGACAACGATGCATTTGTACAGCAACGCAACGTAAAAGCACTGTTTTATGAAATTTGCCGAGCCGAACCCAGCTCTACTTGGCTAGGGGATGATGTATATCGAAGAGAGTTGATAGACCGTCAAAACAATCAACGCATCATCGAATGCGCACAATGGTTACGCAAAAATCATTATGCGAAGCCGATCAAGGACAGTGATCTGGATGCGAATGGGGTGATCTCTATTGCGATTATTTTTGGCATACTAGGCGATGCGCGCATCGTTGCCCGCGCCGGACAGAAAGAAATAGAGAGTCTGGTCAAGCTGGTACGCGAAACATTGCCGGATATTGAAGCAGGATGGACGCAATTACTAAAAGCCATTCCACTTGATTATCACACCTTGATACGCGAGCGCATGGACGGATACAAAAATACAATCATCAAAAAAATTCTGTCCGAATCTAAATTAAAGACAGTCGTCACAGAAATACAAGATTTCTATGCCGGCAATGAGCTTGAGGTGGATTACCCATAAAAACTAAGAGCTCGACGTCCTTATATTGAAAGGAATCAACTTAAAGCAGTGAATTACTTTTCTAGACTCCCCCTTCCTTGAAATTAATCACCAACGAACCTAAAATATAAAAAACATTCACAGAATTCGGCAGTTTATTGTTTATATGAAAATTAATTAGAATAATTAGACGTCAAGAATGAATTAAAACCTTATAAACATAAGCATTCAAAAAATATTTTCAAATTTGTGGAACTTTCTTAGAAATACCCCACCTAAGCAGTCGAGTAACGTAAGTTATTCCATATTTCTCCTCCCCGAGATATGAAGTCTTAATCTCCCCTTGTTAAGACTCTTGTCCCCCGCAGCCAAGCTCGGGGGACATTTTTTTGTGGCATTCCCATCAGACCGTGCGCTCTGAGATCAGCGGAAAAAGTCTTGCCCATGGCTGTTCGCAACACGGAATAGAGCATGGCAATTTTTAGGAAGTTAGTGAGAATGATTTCTTGGGAGTGATGGCTTGAATTATAATCAGTAGACTGTTGTTCAACGTCATTTCGCCTTGGACTATTTGCTATCGCTACATAAAGGTGACTGTATGAGTAAAGTTGCACTGATTACTGGCATTACGGGACAAGACGGTGCCTATCTGGCTGAATTTTTGTTAAAAAAAGGCTACGTCGTACACGGCATCAAACGCCGCACCTCCTTGTTCAACACAGACCGCATCGATCATCTTTATCAAGATCCCCATGTCAGCGACCGTAATTTCATCCTGCACTACGGCGACATGACAGATTCCAGCAGCCTGACCCGCATCATCCAGCAGGTTCAGCCGGACGAGATATACAACCTCGCGGCGCAAAGCCATGTCGCGGTGTCATTTGAAGAGCCAGAATATACCGCCAATTCAGATGCACTAGGCCCATTGCGCGTACTGGAGGCGATGCGCATTCTCGGGCTGGAAAAAAAGACACGTTTCTATCAGGCCTCAACTTCCGAACTTTACGGCCTAGTACAAGAGATGCCACAGAAGGAAACCACACCGTTCTATCCTCGTTCGCCATACGCTGCTGCTAAGTTGTATGCTTACTGGATCACCGTCAACTACCGCGAAGCATATGGCATTTATGCCTGCAACGGCATCCTGTTCAACCACGAATCACCTGTGCGCGGCGAAACCTTCGTGACGCGAAAAATCACCCGCGCTCTGGCGCGCATCAAACTGGGTCTGCAAGACTGCCTGTATCTTGGCAATATGGATGCCAAACGCGACTGGGGACACGCCAGAGATTATGTCGAAATGTCTTGGCTTATGCTGCAACAGGAAGTGGCAGAGGATTTTGTGATTGCCACCGGGGAGCACTATAGCGTGCGCGACTTCGTTAACGCCGCAGCTGGGGAATTAGACATCCACCTTAATTGGGAAGGCAAGGGAGCGGATGAGAAGGGCTACGATGCCGATGGCAAATGTATCGTAGCCGTTGATTCACGCTACTTCCGCCCAACCGAGGTAGAAAGCTTACTGGGCGACCCTAGCAAAGCGCGTGAAAAACTCGGTTGGACGCCAAAAACGACTTTCAAAGAACTGGTTGCCGAAATGGTACGCGAAGACCTGAAGTCTACAAAGCGCGATGCACTCGTCAAACAGCACGGCTTTAAAACTTTTGATTTTAACGAGTAGCTGAGCGATGCGACTCGATAGCAAAATTTATGTGGCAGGACATACTGGCTTGGTTGGATCAGCTTTGATGCGCCGACTCAAGCTCGGCGGCTATAGTAATTTGCTTACGCGTACCCATGCCGAATTGGATCTAACGGAACAGGCTGCGGTGCGAGATTTCTTCGCTAGCGAAAAACCGGAATTTGTTTTTCTGGCTGCCGCAAAAGTGGGCGGCATTCATGCCAATATCACCTGCCCAGCTGAATTCATCCAACAAAATCTGGCAATCCAAACCAACGTGATACATGATTCTTGGCGCAACAAGGTCAAGCGTTTGCTATTTTTAGGTTCATCATGCATCTATCCGCGTGACTGCCCCCAACCGATCAGGGAAGAATACTTGCTGACAGGGCCCTTGGAAGCAAGCAACCGTCCATATGCACTAGCGAAGATCGCCGGAATCGAGATGTGTGCGTCGTATAACCGCCAGTACGGCACTCAGTTTCTAGCGGCTATGCCAACCAATCTTTACGGACAGAACGACAATTACGATCTGCAAAATTCGCATGTACTCCCTGCCCTCATTCGCAAGATGCATGAAGCAAAGCTGAACAACGCCGACAAGGTGACGGTATGGGGAACTGGCACACCGCGCCGCGAGTTTTTATACAGCGATGACATGGCTGATGCGTGCGTGTATTTGATAAATTTGGCGGACGGGAAGTTTTCTTCCCTGCTGAGCGATGACCTCGCCCCTCTAATCAATATTGGCTGCGGTAATGATTTGTCCATATTAGAACTGGCCGAGCAGATAAAAAATGTTACAGGATTTGATGGAGAACTCGAATTTGACAGCAGCAAACCTGACGGAACTCCGCGCAAACTGCTTGATGTCAGCAAGCTAGAACAACTGGGATGGAAAGCTCAAACCGGTTTAGCGGATGGCATCAGGCTGGCTTGGCAAACCATGCCAGAATCCTAGTACTAGCAAGCGAAACACTATTTTCTCTTCTTCAATTGCCTTCATCGCCTAGATAATTCCTTGCGGACAACCGCAAGAAAACCGTCTGCCGCGCTCTCGATCATATCCAACACTGACTCGAAATAGTCCTCTTCTGCACCATAGGGATCAGCGATTTCTTTCTCGCTGTAAAGCCGACTATAAGACAGCAGCAATTTCGGCTTTTGCCACAGATCTGGCTCCCCCAAGCGATGCAGTGCTGACATATTCTTCATATCCATCGCCAGTACATAATCGAAGTTTTCGAGATCGGCACGCGTGATTTGTCGCGCGCGCAATTCGGACATATCATAACCGCGCTGCTTAGCTATTCCTTGTGCTAGCGGATCAGGCGCTTCCCCAGTGCGATAATCGTGCGTTCCAGCAGAATCAATAAGTAATCTATCGGATAAGCCAGCCAGATTTATCTTGTGTCGAAATACTGCCTCAGCAGTCGGCGAGCGACAGATATTGGCAGTACAAACAAACAGCACTCCCAATTTATTTTCCATGTTTCATAAACTCCTGATTTTTAATATTATCAGTGAGTTCAGATGAACGATCCAGATTCAGTGCAAGCCAGCCCAGCGCCAAAATCACCATAAATGTCGCCGCATTAGCGGGAATCTGTAAATTGAAGTCCACCGTGCTGTGGATTAGCAAAGCAATCGTAGCCATGATCGAGGCAAAAGCCATGCCTTGCATCAATTTATCATGGCGATACAACAATGCCTTAAGAGCCGCCCACATACTTAGCAACACGACCAAAGCAAGCAGAGAGAACCCGATCACTCCCACTTCAGACAACATCTCCAAATAATCCTCATGTGCATGATCATAGTAGCGCTCAATACTTTCACCACGATAATGTGGATAGGCAAAACTAAAGCTCCCCCCTCCTGTCCCGATGAGCGGATAGTCTTTCACTATGCTCAAAGTATTTTCGCTAACCTCAATACGATCAGAATCGTGACTCACGGATGACGCTGATATTCGCTGAGCTACTTTTTCTACGCCAAACCATGTGCCAACGATAAACAAATCAATCACAATCAGACTGCTAATCAAAAGTACGGTTGAACGTGTATCGCTACGTTTAAACATCTTCGAGAACGACCCAAATCGTTTTCGAAATACGAGCAAGGTAATCAGCCCCGTAATTAACATACTGGAAAAAAATCCTGTATTGCCCATTCTGGAACGAGTCAAAACTAAAGCAATGACCATAGTCGCCAGCATTAATCTGAGTAGTAATTTTTGACTAAGCATGAGGCTAATTAGGTTACGCAAACGTTGCCGCCATGAACGAACATGCTGTTTTTGATATGCAGTCGCCATCAGCAAGCCAATACCGATGGCAGATACCATTTCAAGATAACCCGCGAGATGGTTGCGATTAACAAAAGTGCCAGTGGCATTACCAAGGTAAGCAACTTTTTTTACGAAGAATCCATATTCCAATCCTGACAAGGTCATAACGCTACCATACAAGGCCTGAAATACCGCACTAAATACCAGGGTGTAACCCAATATCACTAGGCGCTGCTTGCTATTAACTAGCAACAACATTAAAGCAAACAAAGCCACATAAGCCACACTTTTCAGCCAGAAAAGAAAAGTCGCATAGGGATATAGCGAAAGGGGAGCCCAGCCAGACTCCCCCGACAATTGATATATAGACAGACTCTCTGGTGACAACACTTGCCTCAAAATAACGGGCAAAGGCAGCAACTGTAGTAATACATAAATTAGCCAGATCACCAGCACATACAATACCGTTTGAGATCCTTTAAAACTCTCTCCTGGCATCACGAGCTTGCGCTGAAAGCCTGTAATCCATAGTAAACACAATACTGCGACCCATATTTCAAATATCGCCTCAGCCCATGGGCGATTACTGCCTAATGGCAAGGGCAACCATACTAGCAAGCAAAGCAAAGCGATAAACAATCTATTTTCGAGCTTAGTAAGCAAAGATTTCATTATAAACAAGCTGCTGTGTTAGGCTTGTTATGACATCTTCTGCGTTGCTCTTTGGCAATATTCATCATCGTTTCAGCTTGCCGCTTCAAGCCACGGACAAAGTTCTTTCTTACCATCTCTTGCTCTGCGGATACCAACGATTCCCATGCCCTCAACCCCACTTCAGCAACAATAGGCTGAACCCAAGACTCCCATGGCCCTAAGCTTACCGCTCGCTCCAAAGCTCGCCTAAATTCGACATCATATTCGCCCAATTCACTTTTGAACTGCATCAATATTGTCCAACTGTAAGGAGATATAGGACGCAAGACGATTGCCTGGCGTATCAACACGATACCCTCTTTAAGGGATGCGCTTCTTGCGGCACCATTTAGCGTTCTGGAACGAGCTAAATATAAGCGTGCTAAATCCTCATAACTATCTGGCATATCGGGCGCTATCAGTCGCGCCATATTAATTACACGATAGACCTTAGTTAGTTCAGAAGAATCAGGAGCGCTTAATGCCCATGTGCCCATTTCATTTCTGGCATATTTGGAAAGCAAATCAGCAGCCCCGATACGGACTGCCGAAAAAATAAGGTAGAACAAGAAGGTGATCGAAATCCACACAATTATTTTGTTACGTGAATACATCATTCCGTAAAGTTAAATCTTGATACCCATAAAACTTCTCTGTGGTTTGCTAGGCTCTTGTCCATAAGCGTACTGATATTGATAGGAATAATGTCCATATCGGTCTGCCTTTTTAAAGTCTACCTGATTCAGCACCACTCCTAGCAAAGGCGCATTAACCTCATCTAAACGCTTGAGTGCTGCATTAATCATTTGATGTGGCGCACCATCCGTTTTAATCACATATAACACCGCATTTGCATAGCGAGAAATCACCAGCGAATCACTGACTGGCTTGAGCGGTGGGCAGTCAATCAACACTACATCAAATTGATTTTTCAACTTATCCAGCGTATCGCTGAATTTTTGTGAGGAGATCAACTCCAAGGGAGAATTAAAACGCTTACCTGCAGGCAATACAAACACATTGGAATTAGGGGTGCTACGAATGCAATCATCAAGCGTAGCCGATTCAGCAAGATAGTCTACCAAACCCATTCCGCTGACCATCTCTTCCCCCATGGTTTTACCAATCATTGGTCTACGCATATCCGCATCTAAAATCAACACCTTCTTAACTTGCCCCAAGGCGAAGGCCAAATTAATTGCTATAGTCGTCTTGCCCTCACCTGGCACGGTTGAGGTCACCATCACAACTCGATGCGGTTCATCTATAGCTGACAGCAATACAGATGTTCTTATGTCACGAATCGACTCTGAAAACGCTGAATTCGGATCATCCAAAAAGGCCAATGCTGGCTTGGATCCACCCTCTTCTTGTTCGAGTAAGCGTACTGTGCCAAGAACACCCATACGTAGTCGTTGTTCGACATCCGAAATCGAATGCACAGTGCTATCCAAATAGTCTAACAAAAATACCAAAACAACACTGGCTAAGAAACCAAGCAACATCGAAAGGACAACTATCCTAAGTTTTTTCGGCTTGATCGGTAAAAATGGCACTACAGCTGGATCAATCAGACGTCCTGCTGTAGATTGCAGATTAACAGCGGCCTCAGTTTCCTTTGCACGAATTACATAGCTATCATATAGTTGTTTGTTACTATCCACTTCGCGTTGTAACATACTTAAGCGAGATTCTTTACGGGTGAGGCTCTGTATTTCCGCCTTGATCTCTTGTTTTGCATTCGCCGCTGCACTTGCATTAGCACGTGCAATTTCATATTCGCGGGAAATACCGTTGATTACCGCATTTATGGCTTGAGCTAGCGCTTCATGTGCGGACTTCTGTTCTGTATTGGCTGCAATCATTTTAGGGTGAGCGTGCGCATAACGCCCCTTAAGTTCATTCACCTTACGAATTGCTTCATTTTCTGCCTGTTTCATTTTCTGCACTGTCGGATCTTTTAACACCGCAGGAATAGACTCCAATATTTCGACAGACTTAGAATTATATTCTTTCACTTGGTTATAGGCATTTTGCGCCTCCGCCAATCGCATACGTGCAATAACGAGATTGGTTGAAACCTCATCGAATTGCTTGCCACTACCGCTTAGAGCAACTCCTTTATTATCAACGATATTTTCCTGCTCACGAAAATGCTGCAAGGTTTTTTCGGAATCTTCCAATTTTGTGCGGATACTATCTATGCGCTGCATCAACCAACCACTTGCCTTTTGCCTCATCTCAGCGCGTGCTTCAAGATCGTTATCAATATAGGCATCCACAACAGCATTAGCCACCTTTGCGGTCAACTCTCTGTCTGTAGAATTAAAACTAATTTGAACAATCCGACTCTGCTTTAGTGGTTTAATGATGAGTCCCCCCTGGATTTTCCCTACCAGAGAATTCATTACTTGTTCTTGCGTCATTTTCTTACCATTAGCTGCAAGCACGGTCATTTCACTTTCCGCCAACTTCAGCTTACGAACGACAGTTTCAGCGACAGGTCGCGAATGCAGAATTTGTACTTGAGAATTGAATTCATCTTTTGATTCACGCTGCCCCCTATACATATCCTTCAGGGTCATCACTTTACTCTGGGAGCTTTCGATCAGCATCAATGCTGTTGCACGATATACAGGGGTCATCTGAAACACGACTAGCATTGACAACAGCGTTACCATCAACGTCAATTTAAAAATTTGACCGCGATGTTTTTTGATCAACAACCAATAATCAAGTAAATCAGATTCAGCGAAGCTAGTATTTCCGGCCTGCTCCAGACTTGTTCGGCTCATCAGAAAAAACTTTCTTCAATAGTAATAGTATCGCCCGGCTCTACCGTCGTGTCCGGCGTGCCCTTGGAACTAGCATTTTTATGCTGTTTCTCGTGGACAATTGAAACAGAATCTTTGTTTGCGCGACTCTTAAACCCACCTGCAATAGAAACGGCTTGACGCACTGTCAAACCAGGCTGATAGGGATAGCTTCCCGGTCTATATACCTCTCCGTTAACAAATACATCGCGATATTGATCTATAGAGACCATGACTTTTGGATTAACTAGATAAGTCCCCTTCAGGCCATCTGATACCTTTTGCTGCAGCGCGAGTGCAGTCAGGCCCGCAACTTTGAGTTCACCCAAGAATGGATATGAGATTGAACCTGTATCACTTAATTTGATTTTTTCTAGGCTCAAATCTTTTTCATCGTATACCGTAATACTAATAATATCCCCCGCACCTAGTCGATAACTTGACATGGCATCGTCAGCCGCAAAGGATGTCCGCGCTAAAACCAACAGCGCGGCTAATATAAACAAGCGGAAGATCATGTCAAAACCCATTCACAAAATTGATACAAACCCCCCTGCAATACAGGGGGTTTCAAGAGGCGTGCATGCGTTTAATGGCATAACAAGATATCAATCACATCTCAGTGCTAATGCTCACCAAGAATATATCATTAACAAAGTCTGGACTTATTCCGGTGTAGTTGCGCGATGTTTTAGCTGAATGCGTATATTCAGCGCGAGCCGACAACCAACTACGCAGCAAGTATTCCGCCTTAAATCCATAAGATGGGGTTTTATCTCTACGCGAGCTTGGACTAAATTCTTCAGTCGACTGAGCTCCGTTCAAATGAAAACGAATTTTTTCACTTAAATCGTATCTCAAGTCCAATGCATTATTCGTAGTCAAAACCAAATCACCTACTCCAGTTGATTCGCTAGATTTACGTCCAGAAACCCACTCAATATAAGTTGACTGGCGTGGGCTCCAGAGCACAGATCCCTCCCAGCTATCACCACTATATGTCGAATGAGCACGATCAAAACTCTTCTGTAACTGTCCAATTTTAAATTTTCCGCTAGTCTGGGCGGTCGCCTTCCAAGTTAGGCCAAATAACAAGCGTAATTCATTTCCGTTCAATGAAGACGCAGTGTCTTTGTATGCAATGTTCAAATTATCCATCTGAACAAAAGCCATTGACTTTGGCGACACGCGCAAATAAAAACTACCCGCCAAGTATTTTTGCGTTTTATCATAGCCTAAAGTCACCGTGCGATTATTCTGATAGATCACATCATCATATCCAACATCCATCACAAGCTTGCCGATGGAATCTTCACTGCCATAGGAAAAAACGCCTGTAAACCCAACCTTTTTCCAAGTATTTGGCGTAGCAGTTCCAGGGCCAAATGTACTACCTCTATCATCGTGACCCAGGCGAGCTTCCGGTTTAAATTGCAAAGAAGCTCGTGCCGAAATTGGCATTTCAACGCCTAGCAAAAGACTATGATCAACATAGTCATCTGCTGAACTTTGAGCATAACGAGCCAGATCTGCACGATATACCACGGAGTAAGCATCAGCACCCTTCTTTGCCAACAGTTGAACAGAAGGACTCACTACCGTAATTAACGAAGACTGCTTGTTCGCATCTGACCTATATAAATTATTGTTACTTTTCTCAAGCACTGACAAACCTGGATAAGCAGACACACCCCCCAGGTGAATCACCGGTGTAGCTGAATCTGAATCTTCTGAAAGGCCAGCATTGGCTGCATTAATCGTAGCTAAAGAACAAGTAACGAACAAACACTTTAACAACAGCTTATTTAACCTCATTACTCTAAAGTTCATATTCCCTTTCCTGCCATTTTCGAATGGGCCTAAACATACTACGTTATCTTGCGTACCGAAGCTCACTTAGTTTGGACTTGCCACTCCACCAGTTACAGCAACGTATGTATTAGTGTTGGTAGCAACCTCTGATTTTTTGGTGGTTTTAGCAACAACCTCTGACTTCTTAGTAGTTTTAGCAACAACCTCTGATTTCTTAGTGGTCTTGTTAACATTAGGAGGAGTTAAAGTAACCACTTTTACACCCTTAACACTCGCTGCTGCGTTATAGATTGATTGCGCTTGTGCAGGGGGCGCTTCTTTCGTTACCGCAGCTTGAATCGACGCTGCCTGCTTCGGCACTACCGTTGCTGCGGCCTTGGTAATCGCTGAGGCTTGTGAACTATCAACCTTGGTCACTGCGCCTGCTATCGCTGCCGCCTGGCTCTTATTTTCCGTTACTGCGGCCTTGGTAATCGCTGACGCTTGTGAACTATCAGCCTTGGTCGCCGCACCCGCAATCGACGACGCATACTCAGGACGCGCACGAGCTGCCGCCGTAGTGATTGCCACCGTCTCACTTTTAGCAACAGTAGCTGCCGCTTGTACAATTTTACCTGCATCTTCAGAATTTTTGGCTTGAGAAACCGCTTGACGCACAGCTTCGATCAAAACGACTTTCAGAGCAGCCCTTTCCTCTTTAGTCGACTCATTAACACTATTTGCCTTAGCTCGGATATCGTTTATTATTTGATTGAGGTCCTGCTGATTAGCACCCTTATCCCTGTCATTAGCTTCATCCCCCTGAAAACCCAATGGGATGCCAGCAGCACCGAACGATGGGCCTCCATCGTTGCCCACTCGCCTCGGCTCCGCTTCTTGAGCCACCACAACACTCGCCTGCAGCACAAAACCCAACGCCAACAACAGCGCACTAAATTTGCTTTTTTTGCTCATTGCGACCTCCTGTGATTACTGCTGGGCAACACGACTATCACCCAATCAAAAAACTTGCTAAATAGTAACACGAATCAACACCTATCTATCTATATTTAGTAGGCATTTTTATCAAAAAAACCTTTAATAAATGTCACCGCAATAATTTTAATATCTAACCACAACGACCAATTACGCATATATACCAAATCGAACTCAACTCGCCGCTGCATTTTTTCTAGGGTATCGGTTTCGCCCCGCCAGCCATTGATCTGAGCCCAGCCAGTAATGCCGGGCTTCACTTTGTGACGCAACATATAGCCATGAATAAGCTGCCGATATTGCTCATTGTGTGCCACAGCATGAGGACGCGGACCAACGATGGACATCGCGCCCTGCAACACGTTAAAAAACTGCGGCAATTCATCCAAAGAAAATCCACGCAAAAACACACCTAACTTTGTTATGCGCGGGTCATTTTTCTTGGCCTGAGCTATGTAATCTCCATCTTCAGATACACTCATAGTGCGAAATTTTAAAACCTCAATTACTTCACCGTTCAGCCCATAGCGATGTTGCTTAAATAAAACAGGCCCCGCTGAAGAGAGCTTCACCCCAATGGCAATCAGCAACATGGGCAATGCCACAAGCATTAGGATCAAACTGCCCAAGACTACGTCTTCTGCCCGTTTTAGCCAGCCATTCACGCCATAAAACGGGCTTTCAAACACACTCACCACGGGCACTCCGCCAATATAAGACCAGCGAGCATGCAGCAAATCAAACACAAACAGATCAGGGATTACACACACTGTTGCCGTCGTATCTGCCAAGTCGCTCACTAGCTGCAAGGTGCGTTTTTCTGCACTAGAGGGCAAGGTGATATATACATAATCAATTTTTCCAGAGCGCACATCCCGTAGCAAATCTGCAAGCATTCCTTGCAAAGGCAGTTGTTCATGTTGCTGATCGTCATATACACCCACCAATTTCAAACCCATCCAAGGTGCACTTTCTATCTGCCCCATCAATTTGCTAGCCAATTTTCCGCTCCCCGCAAAAGCCAACGTACGCGTATTTCTGCCACGTTTACGTAATTCATGCAGCCAGAAGCGAACTGCAAGCCGCAACAGAGCTAGCACAGCTGGCGCAAGAAATAGCCAGGTTAGGATCACTAAGCGAGAGTAGGTAGCAGAAGTTTTGCTGAGGAATGCGAGAATAACAAGACTGCACACCACGAGAATCCAAGCCAGCAAAACTTGATTAATCTCTTGCACAATGGGATCGAGTCGCCAAGAGTGATATACCCCTCTGATTTCGGCAAAAAATAGAAACAGCAACACGCCCAAAGTGGCGGCCAAGTGGTAATAAATTGAAGGGGGAACGCTAAATATGAAATTACAGACATAAAGCGACAAGACAATAACAGCCCCATCCAGCAAACGATGCAACAGGGATAACTTAGCATTGTGTGGCCTGATAAGGCCACCAGGAAGGCTAATCATAGTTATGTTGTATATTTCATTACATCAAAAATCTCATTTTCAAGTCTTGTCAACACGGCATTTTTCTCTAAATTCGCAACCGCATAAGCTCGTGCATATTTCCCAAATTCTGTGCGCTTCGCTTCATTACTGCCTAATTCAATCACTGCTTGCACCAGCCCATTCACATCGCCCGGTGCAAGCACAATACCGCACTGCTGCACCACCTTCGCGACCTGTGTTCCTGGATTGGCGGTTGCTACAACTGAGCGACCACTCGCCAGCATCCCCGTTAATCTGGAGGGCATCACCAAATCCGCCACATCAGCACGTTGCGGCAGTAAATGAATATCCGCCATATTTAGCAAATCATTCAACCTTTCAATAGGTTGAAGCGGCAACCATAACACATTTATTAATCCTAAGTAAGTATCATGCAAGCGCTGCTTTGCCGCCCCATCACCACACAGGACAAACTGTAAAATATCGTTATCTTCAAGATACTTTGCGGCCTCCAACACCACTTCCACTCCCTGTTTTTCACCTATATTACCGGAGTAAAGTGCAACAATTTTATTGTCTGCTATGCCTAGTTCAGCACGCATTGGACTTACCGCGGCAAGAGGAAAAATCGAATCCAAGTCCACCCAATTGGGAAATAACACCGTCTTACTCGGCGCCAATTTTTTTTCTTGTAATTTTTCTTGCATCTTGGGTGAAATAGTTGAAACGCGATCAAACCGACTCATCAAGCAATGCTCGATATTCAACACCAGTTGACGCAGCCGAACGCTTTTAAGAATGCCCATATCAAAGGCTGCATCCATCTCAAAATCCTGAACATGCAACCACGATTTTGCTGCACATAAGCGTGTAAGCAAGAGCGCCATAGGCGCGCACATCAAAGGCGGCTCAATCACCATCACCACGTCGGGGCGCCAGAATAATTGGCTCAATATTACTGGAATACTGGACAGTGCAAAACTAGCTAAATGCAGCAAACGTTTTTTACCCGTAAGTTTTTTCGTCACCCACAATGGGCAGCGATACACGCTCAAGTTCTCGCTCTGCTCTTTTCTCCAGCCATTCACAACGCCGTCGGCGATGCGCCACTGCGGATAATACGGGGGGGCCGTCACCACTCGCACTTCATGACCGGATTGAGCCAGCCATTCAGCCATTTCACCAGAATATTTGCCAATACCGGTCAGCTCTGGGGCAAAGTTTATGCCATAAATGAGTATCTTCACGACATCTATTCTTTAACAAATTTCCGCATACTCTTGCGGCTAAACAAAAAATCTGCCTGAACAGTTACTCCTTGTTGATCATAGGCATCGTTATATTTTTCAACAAGCTGAAAGCCCTTGCTTGAAAGCCAGTCGATTACCTCCCCTCCCATTTTCTGCCCAGAATACAGTTCGACGAAAGAGCATTCGCAATATATGCAATCGAAATGATGAAGCAAACTCTCGCAGCCCAGCAACGCTTCATACTCGTAACCTTGCACATCAATTTTCAACATGGCGGGTGCGAGCAAGTCAGAAGCTTTGACAAATTCATCTAGTGGGCCTACCCGCACATCCGTGATGGCGATCTCCCCTGTCCCCGGGAACATGGTGGTTTGAGCTGAAGAAATCGGCAATAAGGAGGAAGAGTCGTCCCGAGCCGAGACATGCATTTTCTGTCGCGCGGAGGCGGGGCCGATCGCAGCTTGATGCAGAATCACCTTGTCATCGTCAGCAAATACGCGGCGAAAAATATCTGCCGGAGCGGCTAAGGGTTCAAATGCTATGAGTATTGCACTAGGTGACCAATTACGTGCCGCCAAAGAGAACTGACCGCGATTTGCGCCGATGTCTACTACCGTTTTCAGATCAGCTGATAGTACTGTGCGATGTTCAGCACCAGCCAATACACGGTGCTTCCATAAAGCTTGCCACAAGCGCCATGACATCAGCGCTTGGCTCAGTTTATCCAATTTATTAAATAGGGCATCAAGATTCATAACAAAGGATCAACCCCAAACTCCCTACGAATTGCTTCAACACAATCGACACCATCTGCACGCATTCTTTGCTCAACTTCACGCACTTTCACATCCACTAAAAAACGATACCAAAAACCCTGCAAGAAATGAAAAACAAAGCCCGCCCTGCTATCTAGAATACCTAGCCGAATAATCATACGATAAGCAAAATACAGACAGGCGCGCAAACCGAGTGGTAGGTGAACATATATATGTTCCTTCAGCCAGCGCGTGTAACGAGCTTGCTGGGTCAGTATCTGACTGCTAGTTGTCGCAGAAAAAAAATTATATTTTTTGTTTAGCAGGTCAATGGCTTCGCGCGTCGAATAGCCATTGTGCTTGTTCGTCCACCAGGCAATATTATTCAGGTTGTGGTCGATATATTCATTACGCAGACAAACAGTCTGTCCGTCCACAACAATTTTTTCATCCATCCAGCGCTGCTCGACTTGCGCTTTTCCTCTACGCCATATTCTCATCTGCCGTTGCGGGTATCCCCCGTGGCGGATCAACGCACCCTGAAAGCGCACATACAGCGGAAGCTCAAAGCCGTTTGTCTCGGCACTGCAAACAGACAATTTGCCTCGAATCTCTTCAGCCAGCGAGGGAGAAATGACTTCGTCCGCATCAACCCGCATTACCCAGTCGCTAGTGATGGGAAGATTTTCCAGCGCCCAAGCAAGCTGTGCCGCGTGGTTTTTGAATTCGTGCTGCCATACTTGCGCACCTAGGGATTCGGCAATTTCGCAGGTGAGGTCGGCAGAAAAAGAATCCACCACAAAAACATGATCGGCAACTTGAAATGCGCCCAGAACACTACGTTCTATATGTATTCCTTCGTTCAGCGTCAAAATCAGCACTGTAATTGAACTCATAGTTTCAATGTCCGCCCAAACTTTTGTTGCCAGTTGGCATAAAGGTATGTCACAAGCTTATAAACGACATAACCGAACCCTGCACCAAACGCATTGGCGAGTGCGTCTTCCACCGAGCCAGTGCGGTTTAGCGTACACAAACTCTGACAAACTTCGATAGCAATGCCAAACAACACCGCAATACTAAAAGCGAGCAGCCAAGTGTAGTTGCGAAAGCGCGAATTCCAATAGCGCGACAGGGAGAGACAGAAAAAAAGAATAATCGCCAAGCCACCGTAGGCGAACGCATGGCTAAGCTTGTCAGGTGAAGCAACGTCATTTGTAGATGTGGGGCGAAGCCATGGATTAAGGCTAAGAAAACCCAAAATAAATAAATAGCAAATCAAAATCGCATACCATAACTTCGCCTTCATCAACCATTGGCGGATCGTTTCAATCAGCGAGTAATGAATTGCATTCATCTTCGGTTATTGCTTTGCAATGTCAGCCAACTTTCTCGATTAAGCAGTCTTCTATGGCAAGGAAATCCAAACCGGAATTATCCAGCACCAGAAATGCGTCCTGCGGAGAAGAGGCAATAGGGAGGCCGTGAAGATTAAATGAGGTATTCAAGATGCCCTGCCGCCCAGTTTTGTTAGAAAAGTCTGTCAATAATTCGTAAAACCTAGGACTCCAATCACTGGAAACAATCTGCGGACGACATGTCTTATCATAGGGATGCCGCCCCCCCTCAATTTCAGCTGCGGCCTCTGTTGTATCAAAAGTCATAATCATATAGGGAGATGCGATATTTTTTAAATTTTCAAGATAACGATGTGCGCCCGCCTCAAGCATGGATGTGGCGAAAGGCATCCAAAAATCGCGCGATTTAATCATCTCATTGATCTCGTTGATAACGTTCTGCCGGGTCGGGTCGGCAAGAATACTTCGTGCGCCCAGCGAGCGAGCACCAAATTCTTCCCGCCCTTGAAACCAAGCAACGATTTCCCCACGCGCCAACAGTTCCGCAACGTCCGCACTGATGTTTTCACAATTTCTGATGGTATATTTATTTTTGAATGGGTAAGCGTTATAGGCAGTCTCGACTTCCTTGCTGCTGAATGACGTACCCAGATATAAATGACTCAAGGACTTGCCTTGCGAGCCCAGCATAGCCTGCGTGTAATATGCAGCACCGAACGGAAGCGTCTCATCCCCGCAGGACGGGAAGATGAACAACTCGTCCACTTCGTCCAGTTCGCCGATGCATTTGTTGGCTTTTACATTCATAAATGTACCGCCAGCCAGCGCCACTTTGCGGATGCCGGTTTTTTTGATTGCATTTTTTACCCAGCGGCACAAGAACTCTTCAGTAAAGCTTTGCAGCCCGCCCGCCACCCAGTCAAAGCGCATGAATTCGATCGCATCCCGAAAATAATTATAGGCATACGGAACGGGAGGACGACCCTGACTAACTTCCCAGCCAAGTCCATCGGGAGTAAAAGCGAAGTATTCATCAAGAATCTTTTTGACCTGCGCGACACCATCTGGAGGCGCGTAAGGGGCCAGCCCCATCAGCTTGTATTCATGTTCGAGCGGAACCATACCCATCATCGCGGTGAATAAGGCCCACAACTCGCCCAGAGAATGGTTCATATGTACGCTGGCAATGCGCTCCAGCTTCCCTGCTCGCCCTATGGAAACGGTCGCACACAGATCATCACCCGCGCCATCGTTGGTCAGCACCAGTACCTCATCATCGAACTTACCCCAGCCGTAGTAAGCCGAGGCCGCATGACAAAGGTGATGGTCAAGAAAAGAAATCCGGTCAGCGGGTATGCCAGCTGATACGGCTTGCGCGATCCTCGACTTCTTGAGAGAGGCGGCACGAATACGTTTCGCCCCAAGTTGCTTGGCGATTTCCTTCATCACGCTGATTGCACCGCCACGTTTATAAGCCCGAATGCGCTCGCCTCGGTCATGCATCGACTTAGGAACGTAATGAGTGGTAAAAACAAAGGCATCGACAGAGGACAGATCTGTCTGCGCACACAAATTCTGCAACGCCAATGCCGGAAATCCATCTTGGTTCTTAATACGGTTCAAGCGCTCCTCTTGCAGCGCAAAACGAACTTCCCCCTCTTCCATGTAGAGGCAGGATGCGTTATGTCCGTCGTTGACGGCAAGAATTTTACTCATATCTGGGGTATCCGCTGTTTCGATTCAAACCTTGAACGCGTAAGCTCCCCCCTCTCGCTTCCCGGTTTGCTTCTGTACATATCTAGGTTGGCATAGGTTGAACAATTCCGACAAATTTGCGGAAAATCGCGCTTACTAAAGCGTTCTCGCAATTCTTTCACTTTTTCAGATTGCCATATCTCCAGCAAAGGGCGCTCCATAATATTACCGACAATCAATTCGCTGTCTGCATTGTAATCCCTACATCCGCACAGTCCCACCGAGCCATCCACGAACACGATAGGACCGTCATACAACCAATAACAGGGCTCAGCCTCTAATTCACTGAGCGGTCGCAGGTGCATACCCGACAATAAATCACCTTGTTTTATTTCTCCCGACCAGGTATCGAAGTCGGTATTAAATTCGATACTGTGCGGTAAATGTTTTATACCTTGGTAATCGGGAAGCCCAAGGGTTTCATTCATGCTCAAATTTGAGCGAAATGCCAGCTTGATTTCAACTGGACAGCCCGCAGCCAAATTCCTTTCCAATAGCAAACGCACATTTGCTAATACTTTCCTATAGGACTTATTGCGAAATATTTTTTCGTAGAGTTCTGCATCGAGAGGCCCGATACTGATTTGTATCCTAGATATACCGGAATGAATCAAGTCTTCGATTTGTCTGGGTTTTAATGCGATAGCATTGCTTATAGTTTCAATGCTAGCAATTTCTGGGCGAGAACGGGCCTCCCTGATTCTTTGAATGAGATGGGGGTCTACGGCAGGATCACCGACGGAAACCGTAAGCATAAAATCCCCTCCTCCTACCGCGCAATAATCATCCAGTGTTTTCAAATACACGGTTTCCGCCATAATTTCTTCGCGGCGCTTCTGGTACTGATACGCGCAAAAAATGCAATTCGCATTACAGATATTACTTAGTTCCACATGCAGGTTCCACGGTCGCGCTTCGATGGAACTCAGGTTTTTCAAAAACGTCTGTTCGTCCACACGCTGCCAGATATTGAATCGTTCATAAGCGACTCGAGCAACCATTCTCCAGAAGGGCAAGCTAATAATATCCTTACGTCGGTTCCACAGGACACGACGAATCCTTTTTATATTTGTTGATATTTTCACTGTAATATTTTTTTATAAAGCCGCAGCATATCATTGGCTACGACATTCCAAGAAAAGTTCTGCACCATCCAGTCCCTACCCCGCGCGCCCATCTCAGACAACGCCATGCTCCGAATTTTAATGACCGCCTGCACAAGTGAGTCCGGGCTATTATCCACCCAAAGGCCACAGTGTTTTTCCTCCACCTCCGCCCAAGGCGTACCGTAGCTGGCAACAACAGGTAGTCCATGTGCAAGCGCTTCGGCTATCACCATGCAAAAGCACTCAGTATGCGACGGCACGATGCACACATCCGCTTGGTAGAAAACCTGTTCCTTTCGCTCCCCACCCACTGAACCAGCAAAGAAAACATTTTTCCCCAACAGTCCAAGCTCAGCAGCCAAGTCGTGCAAACTCGCAGTATAGCTTTCCTCGCCGCTTCCATAGATAGAAAGCACTACGCTTGGATCATCGAGCTTTGCCATCGCATAGAGCAAATTTTCGATTCCTTTTTTAGGAGTAAGCCGCCCCAAATACATTAGTCTCAGCTTGCCATCCGGCAACCAGCTTCTCTCGGGAATACTGACCGGAATATCAACGCCATTGGGCACCGTCATTGCACTGGCCTTAGGTATTCTAGCCTGAGTAGGCAGTCGCTCTCTCTCTGAGATTACATGCATTACGACCTTCCCTTGAGAAATCAAGGTATTGCACAACATCTCCCAGATGCGTTTCAATCCCTTGCGCTTTGAACCTTCCCACTCATACACATCCTGTATAGCTCCGTGTGGCGACCACACCAATGGCTTGCCCAGCAAGCGGCAAACAAGCAGGACTGGCAAGGTGGGAAACGAATAAATGCCTGTGAGATGAACCACATCTGCCCAGCGCACCAAAGCAGGTAATTCCCATAACATCCCCAGCGAAACGCAAGCACCGGCTATCCGACGCTTCATGATGATTTCCTGATTTTGGTAAAGCCCGGCAAGCTGCGAATACTCCAGCCGTTGCGCCAGCTTGGGGCCCGCAGCATCAGTGGTCAAAGTTTTTACTACAATCCCAGGCATTTCCGCCAAGGCATTATTCATTGCATACACGGTAAACATGGGCCCCCCCCAGTAAATTGCAGGAAAACATGTTGGCGTAATATGGAGGATATTCATGAAGGTATGTATCTATTCGCTATAAAGAAAAACCACTCCCCATCAAAGGGAACGCTTCTTTGCAACAATTGCAAAAGTATTTTCTACTCCCAATATTGAGCCTAGGGGCTGAAACACGCTACTCTGGGTGCTGAAATAGGGCACGATTTCGCATTCAAATCCTAAACCTTCCAGCAATTCACTGATCGCTTCTTGATCAACGCCATTACGAGTCACATGATATTCCGCATTATCGGCTACTGAATCTTCCAGATAAACACCACGGGCACGGCGCATTCGTCGCCTGAGTCCACCAATCACATCTCCTCTAAAAACACGCCATGCGAAGTAGGCAAGACCGGAAAAAATCCGACTTGTTTTTCCAAGCGTGTCATAGCGGAGCGGATCCTGAAATGAAAAAATTTGCCCATGCGGGCCTAGTGCCATCGCGGCACTCTTGAGCATCCCGAGATAATCCGGCACGTGATGTAAAAAGGAATTAGCGACGATGATGTCATACTTCCTGCTCCCGTCCTGAAGTGTGGCGCTAATATCCTCACAACGCACCTCCAGTCTGTCGGCATAGTCTGCACACTTTGTCTTTAGCACTTCAAGTTGCTCGGGAGAAATATCGATGGCCAGCACACTAGCACCAAGCTCTAAGAACGGTAGTGTAACCGAGCCCTCCCCCGCCCCCAAATCCAGAACCACAGGGGTAGCTGTATGCGCTTTAGCGTTATCAAAAACCTGCACGACCAACTTAGCGTAAAGATTCCTCAATTCAGCATGTTTGATATGGGGCGCACCCTCAACATATTTCAAACTTGCCCCAGCATCATATGCCAATGCATTGGCCAAAGCGGCCACTCGGTAAACTCTTTCGTTCACTATTGTCCAATCCCACCAAAGTTACAACTCCGTCGCGCATGGCTGGAATTATTCACCGAATAATAAGTAAAATTAACATATGGCATTTTCATGAGGAGCGAGACATTTTTCCATAGAATAACGTAGATACATTTTTTTTCTTCTTCCACGCCACTTCTTCGGACTCAAGCAAATAAGGCAATTTGAGCATAAAGCCAGAGAAAATCCAAAAATACACATTGATCGGATCCAGATCAATTTGCCATCCCTTGAAACTATTCAAAGCCATAGTAACGATAAATGCAAGAAATGCCGAAGAGCAACTTTTCAAACCCAAATCCTGCATTTTCCGATGTGAGTTGTAGCCATTTTTTAAAAGCACGATAAATATCGTAACCACAACAACCAAGCCCACCACGCCCAATTCAACTACCACTTTTGCATAATAGTTTTCGATTCCAATAAAATTTTCAGGGTCATCAACCCCATACCGGGCTGCTCCAGTATTCATCCCAGTACCCGTACCAAATGGGGCAATTGATATAGCATCCAGCAAACCCTTCTTGGCAATATCTTCGGAATACATCAGAAATAATTCGAAAACCATATTGAACATCTTTAACGGATCAATCCCGGCAAGCGCCATCGCCGCAAAAAAAACGGCTGGCAACATCAGCGCCATTTTCATGACTCCGCTGATTTTCCCTTCCAAGGAATAGAGCAGCCCTAAAAAAATAGGAACGAATAAAAAGGCCGATCTCGCACCACTCATAAACGATGCCACAATAACCAACCAAAAGACGACAGTTGCAAATTTTCTCCACTTCATAGAAGTATCCAGCTTTATTAACGCATATGTAGGAACAAGCATCGCTAAGGTAAAGCCAAAATATTGTGTCACGAAGGTGAAAGTTGAAGGGATGCGAAAGAATAGGCCTCCAATATTGAATCTAGCAAAGTTCTGAGTCGCACCCTCAGCCGCCTCGCCATAAAACGCCACCATAGTGGTTTGATAACCAAAAGTCATGCTGGAAAGCCACTGTACTATTCCTACTAGGCAAGGTATCCAAGCAATAGCAACTATCAGCCTCAGTATACGAATCAAGTCATCGCGTGATTCGATCATGGCATAGGCAAGAAACAACAGCGGTATATAAAATAGCCAAACCTTTGCCCCGATGGCTGCGACCATCCAGTTAATCAAATCAGGATTGAACGATTGTACAAGCACCATAAATACCAAAGCCATCAGCGCAAGAATGACGGATGAAGGTATGCTTCCTTGAGCTTGCGAGCGGCTTTTTCGCATAAAAAATGCGAGATAGGCTGGAATTACCAAATAGAAATCTTTAATTAATATCGGATAGGGTGAAGGGTATAGCAACAACGTCACCACGCCAGCAAATGGTAGGAATGCCAATAGCAGCACAATACCATTTTGCCAATGTCGAAAAATGAATCCCCAAGCAAGCACAAAAATGAATATAAAAAATACTGCTAACAGCATCCCGTGCTCTCCTGAATATAATTGCGTACTAAAGCGCTCAGTCTCAGACGGTAAGCTTGCCAAGTAAAAGATTCAGCTTGCACCCTCGCTTGCTGCCCCATCTCGGCCCGTAGTTCCTTATTTGTATACAACAAGCGTATTTTTGACTTTAGCGCTTCCACATCGCGTATCGGGACGATGAAACCGTCAACCCCATCCCTTACCACCGAGCCGGAGTTATGCGTTGTAATCACAGGAAGGCCGCTTGCTAACGCTTCATATATAGCGAGAGCCGATCCCTCATGCAGGGATGGATAGACAAAAATATCAGCAGACTGATAGTAGCTAGGCAGCTCCGAATATGGTACATGACTAACGTGCCTAAAAAGTCCGGCATAAGACTTCAACCCATCCCCGCTACCCGCTACCGCCCCCATCAGAACGAGTTCAGCATTATCGAGACGAAGGCTTTGGAATGCTTCGAGCAAATATTTAATACCCTTGCGCTGGCTTAATTGCCCGACAAACAAAATCCGAAAAGGCCTATCATTAGTCTTAATTTCCGGAATAAACTGACTGGTATCAACACCATACGGACATAAAGCTATATTCTCTGCTTGCACGCCATTCATCAGCAATGAATCCCGCACGTATTCAGATGCAGCGATGACCAGATCGGCGTTTAACGCTTCCTTGCTACAACGTAGCAAGGCCCAGCTGTCCTCAGATTCGAGAATGGTGTCAGCAAATTCTGGATGCAGCAGACGCTCTTCGTCCAGAATACTGACTCCCGTTTTAATATGGCCTATCACTTGATCGAGAATACAGAATGCCCCAACTTTCTTTGCGGCTTCAAAAGTTAACAGGGCGGAACTATCGTAGCAGATGACTGCACGAGGACGATTCTTAATCGCTATACGCCCAACTTTCGCATCAAAGTATTCGTTGCGCCCTTGCAATATTTTTACAGCCCACCTCCGCAAGACAGGTAATCTGGCAAATAGGACATAAATAATCTCGCGGATCGGATGTGTCCTCACGCCATCCGAATCCAAGCCTACATGTGTTCTGCGCCGAAACTCACGCAGCAGCCGCGCAGAAATTTTTTGCGGCAACAGTGCTAGCAGCACTCTTGAGAGCAAACCATGCTTGAAATAGAAGCCCGTCTCAAAACTATCGAGTAGACTAGCCTCCTGCAATGCCTGAGCGGCCTGATAGGCAACTAATAGATGCCCAGGATGGGAAATTAGCACCCCGTTATTTGTTTCCCCCATCATCTTCTAAGATATTGCAGAGTATATGAGGCGGCAAATGATCCAAGGTAGCATAAATGTGGAGCTTTACTCAAAACGCAACTCCTTCAAATATTCCTTAAGCCCCTCATCCAAGCGATAAGCAGGCTCCCACCCAAGCATTGATTTTGCTTTTTCATTAATCAAGGCATTGTAGCTCAGGTCATAAGGGCGAGGCTTATCAATCTCCAGTCGCACGTCCTTATTTAGCATGCGAGCCACAATATGCGTAAGTTCGACCAAGCTAGTTCCCTCTCCCGTAGAAATATTATAAATTTCAAACTGCTGCGGACAATCAATAGCCAATGAGAACGCGCTGAGCAAATCCTTGATATAAACATAATCTCTGACAGTATTTCCAAACAGTAAAATATTCCTATTCGCAGCTATCTGTGTAGCTAGATAGCTCACAACCCCCTGATTTCCCTTTTTAACTTGATCCCCTCCATACGCATTACTCACTCGTAGAATGGTAACCATAGTCGAAGAGGTCGAGGCAAATAAGCGCAAGTAATTTTCACATGCTAACTTTGCGATTGCGTACGAACACAAGGGATTCGCTGCTTGCTCCTCATCTAAGGGGCGGCTTGCCTCACCATATACCGTCCCGCCCGAAGAAACATAAATTAAATGCCTAACATTTTCTCTGACACAGGCATCAATCAGCGACAAGGTGAAGGTTATGTTTTCGGCATCCAAATGCGGGTTCGACGCACCTAAAGCAGGCGTAGTAACAGTAGCTAGATGTACCACCGTAGTCGCCCCAGCAATGGATTCATCTAAACTCAAACTAGAGGAACGATAACTGGCAGAAGTCATGCCCCCGACCTCTACCGCACTTTGTCGACCAACTACCCAGCAAATATAATCTTGCTCAAATAAATGCTTGTACAGGGCCTGCCCCAAATACCCTCGCCCGCCAACAATTGCAATTTTTTCATTTCTCATATTGATACTCACAACAGGAAGTCAAGTCCTCAAAGGTAAAGATGAAGATTTCTCAGACAGAATTTTCTGAAGAATTCTGGCAATACCGCGAAAATATTTCAGCACAAATTTAATATACCAGTACTCTGCTGTTGAAATGCGGCTTCGTTTTTTGTTGATGAACAAAACGTCCGTATTTAACGCTCTCGAGAATTTAATCATATAAAAATCAAGTTCCAGCAATCTTTCCTTGATCCGCTCCACTTGTTGAACACTAACCACATCTGGCAAAAAATCGTGAAACTCAACCGTAATTTGCGATATACGCTCAAGAGTCGCATCACTGCTCGCTTCAAATATCCCGATCTCTGCGCCCTCGACATCCATTTTCAACAGTTCGATGGTGTTGATCCCGACCTTTTCCATAAGGCTTTCTAAAGTAAGACCATCCACTGTCACCGAGCCTCCGCCGTCAGAAAGAGCTTTGATTGAATTCCCCTCAAGATTTTGTGAAACATATAACTCAACGGGCCCATCACACTCTGACATCGCATAATTAAATTTATGCAGTAAGAGGGTTTCGTCAATTCGCTCAAACAAGGTCGGCAAAGCCTCTACCGCATAGCATTTACATCCAAAGCGACGCCCCATTTCGGCGGAGAACTCTCCTTTATGCGCACCTAAGTCAACGATGATGGAGTCACGATTGACTAAAACGGTATAAAAACTATGCCCTCTAATGGTAGTGATGGGTGATATTTTATTCATATCTAGTGTTTATAAACGGGAGTTTCTAAGGAACGGTATTTGTTGCAGCTGCCATTTAATATATCGCGCTATCTCTGAGGCCTCATGGATCCCAAGTATGCGAGATAGAACATATCCTGCAATCATGCAAATCGAACCCGACAGCGCCATCTCCAGCAAAGCGGAGCCGAAGGACATCGCCGTATACCAGTCAAACATAGCCCGTATCACTACAGCGGGCAATGCTACCCCGACGCACAACACCAACAATAAACCGCCAGAACGCAAAACATCGGCTACAGCCATGATCCGGTAACGGCTAATCAAATAGCCCAGCAGCAGCAATGTGCCTCCCCAACTGACCGCACTAAATACCCACACTACCCCAGACACGCCGCCCGTTTCGGCGGCATAAGGCACAAGCCCGGTAATTGCCAGCGCCGAGAGCATCGCGATAACAGTGGGGGATTTTGTGTCATGCATCGCAAACGCAAGCTTGCCCAGCACGCCACCGAGCGCGCCCGCAGGTGCGCCGACCAGCAGAATGCCAAATAACAAGCCCGTCTCGGCAATCGCCTGCATGGTCATCCCGCCTCTGCCGAACATCAGGTAGACCACAGGAACTTGTACCACAAACAGTAATGCCGCTAGCGGGACGGTCAAGAACAAGGTCATGCGCAAGGCGCGTATCGCCAACCTAGAAAATTCAGCAATCTTATCGTTCGCGTGAGCATCGGAAAAAGCGGGAAAAATTACCGTAGCGAGACCTGCTGGAAGCAGGCTAACCAGCGCCAGCAATTTCCACGCGTAGCCAAACTCGGCCAGCGTCCCCGCAGGCATTTCGCTTAGCGCTCGGTTGATAATGATAATGCTCCACTGCCCAATGAGAATGGTCGCCAGCAAGGGAATCGACAGATATAAAGCTTTCAGCAAACCCTCTCTTGCTCCCCATCTTAGGCACTCTGACAACTTTATCTGGCTCACCCTGACGATGCGTATCAAACCATAAAAAAACAATAACAGCATCGCCACATACCCCAACAACACACCCAACGCAATAGCTCCCGCTCCCTGTACGCCACCCACAGCAATGATGGTCAGCACCACCAGCAGATTGGGCAACAGTTGTGCCACCGCCGACAGCCAGAATATTCGGTATACGTGAAAGATTCCGCTCAATACGCCCGGCCACACCATGAGCAGGAATGCAAGACTGAAGCAGCGCATGAGCAGTTGCGCATCTTCCCGCCCAGATGCCGTAAGACCTGGGCCTAGCAAACCCACTAGCACATCGGGATCAAGCCAGACCCAGCCGACAAAAATCAACGAAATCAGACTCAAAATAATAGCCAGTGAAAAAGCCAGCCGCCACCCTTCGTATTCGAGGCCGCGCGCGCGGTATTCGGAAAACAGAGGAACTACGACATGGGGCAGTAGGTAGCTGAAAAAAAGCTGAGTTCCCAGCGCCAACACCAGTGCCGCGATACGAAATGCGTCCACCGTACCGGACGCACCATAGCGCCATGCCAACGCCATTTCCAGCACCAAACCGAACAAGGGGCTCAGCACGGACAGTACGGTCAGCATTGCCGCCGAACGGGTGGCCGCAAAAGGCGTTGCGCCAGACTGTTTTATGGCTTCAGGCATTTAATCTCCAGAAGAATGCGTTTGTCTGCGGAATTCCGATTCAGACAAACTCACTGGCACAGCGTAATGATTCGAACTCCTGCCGGTTTCACCTCGCAGCCCAGCAAACAAGCCGACCATCGCCGCACGCACGAGGTCAAGCCGCTTTGCTTTCACAAAGCCCAGCAACTCCCTTAGCGAAGATAATGCCCTACGCGCCAGAAGCCTCAGCCTGGCAAGGCCTGAGTAGCGCTTCCCCGCAAAGAGAAGTTGATTGCGCCACATATAGAATATGCGATGCGTCCGCTCTTGGGTATCGCAACGATGGTAAACCAAAACGTCATAACACAGCAGCAAACGAAATCCGTCGGCTATCGCGCGTACGCTGAAATCAAGTTCCTCCCAATACAGGAAATATTGCTCATCGAATAGGCCGGTTTTCCTGAAAACCTCCATCCGCAGCAACATGCAACAGCCATGCAGCCTGTCAGACTCGACCACATCCCGTCCAACGATGCACCGCTCGTTCATGGCTGCGCCAAATAATGTTTTATGCCGATGCTTTTCATTCCCCGACTCCTCCATGGTATGGGGGCTTACACCACCAATGTCTGGCGAACTAAACAAAGCCTCAGCCAAGCGGTCAACAACACCCGCTGATAGCTCAAGGTCTGGGTTCAGGATGAGTATCGCCTCATACTCTTTTCCGCTCTGCAAAGCCTCCCGTATCGCCAGATTGCATCCATGCGCATAGCCCATATTGCTACTCGAAATCACATGTACGGGCTGAGCAAGGCCAGCAACCACCCGCAAGGTTTCATCCTGCGAGCCATTATCGACCAAGGTGATTTCGACTGTATATTTTGCGGAAGAAGCAGACAGCGATTCAATACAATGCGCGATTTCATTGGCGCTATTGTAGGTGACGATAACAACCTTGATGACTCCAGCTGTCATCGTTTCACAGCCTTGCAGTGCCACGCTGAAGTCCCATGACAGTCTTTTTCCATTGACTCAAGTTTCCTAATAAAAATCAACAAGTACAACTTGAGCAACAGCAATGGAATTTGCCAGACTGACCCTTTGATATGCGCACCCTGCTCGCCGAGCACGCAGTAAGCTCGATAAAAATCGCCTCTGATTGGCTTGATGAACTCCACCTCTAGCCCCGCCTGCTCGCACAAGTAACGCAAGCCATATTGGGTATAGCGAAAATAGTCGTGCGGTATCTGGTGCTCCCTGCCAGAGAATGGCACTGAAAGATATAAAGCACCGCCCTTCTTAAGCAAGCGCGCAAGTTCGGTGATAACCTGATGCGGGTTGGGCACATGCTCCAACACCTCGGTGCAAAGAATCACTTCAGCCGTTTCATCTGGCAAAGGAATATCGTGAAGCGGCGCGTTGATATCGATCCCAGAAAAATCCCACTCATCATCTCCCACGCACAAATCCACCGCCACATAGTTTGTGTGCTTAAAATAAGGCTTGTATTGACACTCACCTGCACCCGCGTCAATCACGGTTTGTCCCGCCCCCACATGCTCCGAAATTTCTTCGACAAACTGACGAATATAATAGGTAGTCGGGCGAAGCTTTAGAAAATCCAGCATGAATACAAACTCCTGAGATAATTTCCCGATTCGATATAATCGGATAGTGTACTGACTAACAGCCTGCTAATTTTTTATCGCAATGATTTCCACAACACCGCGATTCCCCAGAAAATAACTGATCGCCGCAAGCGGTAACAGCAGCAAATAAAAAATACGCCCTAGCCTTGAATGGATCAATTTCCTTCTGAGTGCAGCTGGTAGGCACATAATAAAACTTTCGATGATCGATGAAGCGAACATCGCAGTACGTTTCCTTTCGATCTCAAATCCTGCCTCCTCCAGCATGGCTAGCAACACGAACTCCTTAAAGTGAACCATGTGTCTAGGAATATCTAGACCTTTCCATCTGCGACCAAATAGTTTTGCCTCCCAACTCGCTATATTAGGCACACTGACGACAAACTTGCCACCAGGTGATAACAATCTGTAGCAGTCGGCAATCACTTTTTTAGGGCGATGCAAATGTTCGAGAATATGGTGCATTGTGACCAAATCAAAGCGCTCATCAGGCTCAATCTCACCAAAAAAACCTACGATAAACTTGGCCTCAGGATTATGTCTTTTGGCGATTTCTATCGCCTGCGCAGATATATCCAAGCCCGTGCCTTGCCATCCAAGCGAGGACATCTCACGAATAAATAGCCCCGCCCCACAACCGATGTCCAGCATTCTGGCATTGCCAAACGGTGGCGGAAAATAGCCCGGCTGCCCGAATCTCAAGGTATAGGGCAAGATCGCCAGCGCTTTCAAAAACCGGGCTAGCGGATGCGAAACACCTTCCACCGCAACATAGGCGGCATAATCACCTGGGTAATAGTCAGCGATAACGCTTTCCGGTATAAGCGGATCAATGTAAACCAAGCCGCAATCTGTGCATTCCAACAGATCCCATGTGCCCTTTATGCCATGAAATAAGTCTGTTACACCCTCCACGTGCATTTTCGATGAAATAGAAAAACATGCCTGACATCCACTCGTTAACTCCTGCACTATATTAATTCCTTAATAAATGCTGTCCACTCTTCTCTTATGACGATTATATGAACATATAAACAAACGCTGCGACAAGCAATTAGGAAGGCACTGACTTATTCGGTTTCGTTGTTCCCGTAAAAACGGGAGCCCAGTTAGATTAAGGCACTGGATTCCCGCCTTCGTGGGATAAGCAATCACTTGGCAGTTTGCTGCCTTATAACCAGCCACTTGCCGCGTTTTATGCGGCTTAGTGGATTGGTTAGTTGATTCATCAGTGAGATGGCTAGTAGCTCTATCAATGACGAATAATTCAGCAATTACCTAGCACGCTATTCCAAACTGCTTTAAATATTTCGCCCCTACTGCCTCATGCGTATAGTGTTGCAAGGAAAAATTTTTAGCGTTATCCGCCAGCGTTTTCCTCAGCCCCATATCGGCCATTATACGTTCCAGAGTATGCGCCAAGTCGCCAGCATCCTTTTCCTTGAAAATCAGCCCACCCGGCCCAATTACCTCTGGAATAGCACCGGAAGAGGAGCCAATACACGGCACACCAGCCAACATCGCTTGAGCCAAAACCAAGCCAAACTGCTCCTTCCAGTAAGGTGTTCCATAGGAAGGTAATACGAGTACATCCATCGCGCTTATATAAGCGGGCACATCAGCACGCGTCATAGTCTTTGCCGAGCAGAAAAGCAGGCGTTCACCAAATGCTTCCTGCCATTTCCCTGAGATCTCGCCCTCCATCGGTCCTGATCCCATAATCAGCACACGCCAATCGGCTCCCTTGATTTTCTGAAGCGCTTCGAACAAGAGATCAATGCCTTTTTCCTGCACCAATCGCCCGACAAAACCGATGAGAAAGGTGTTTTCTGGTATCTGCAAATCCTCCTTAATCGCGTTTGCATTTGCCCCTACATAGTGATCGGGATCAAGTCCCAATTGCGGCAATACCGCCGCTCGTCCGCGATAGCCCTTCTTCTCCCGCAACAGTCGTTCACTTTCCTTATTGCCGCATACGACCAGTTCGGCACGCCGCAGAGAATAACGGTTCAATGTTCGTTTGATGAGACTGAGAGGAAAGCGCGGCACTCTGGCGAGATTATCCCAGATAAAAAAACTTATCTTAGCGGATGGGCATAGCAGCCGAGTCAAAAATACCGTCTCTACCCCCACCGCCGAATAAGGGTCTTCTTCTATATGCACGCGATCCGGCTTAAACTCCCGCAGCACTTTAGCGAAGCTGAACGGATCAAAAACATAGGTCATGTGGGAGCGCAAGAAAAATTCACGGATGTCGGCGACCTCTTCAGCATTGAGTCCCGGTGCAAGCTCGCGCATTTCCTGTCTGAATGCATGGGCAATTGATCGGGGGGTCAGTATTCTCAGCTCAAGGCTGGGGCATAGCTGCTTCATTTCTACGTATTTACGCTGGGCAAATGCAGTGACGTAGGAATTTCCCACAACCAACAATCTCATTCGCCACTCACAAAATCATAGTCTGAATAGCGCATATATTTCATCCGTGTTGATACTGCCACTGGCAAGTGCATTGCCATGCCCAGATGATTTACGCCCGATTTCCTGCCTTTGCTAGATGCTATCCAAAGCAACATCCTGAGCGGCTGGCGCAGCAACTTATCAGGAGAATCATTATGGAAAATGCCAACTCGTTTCATTAAGCTCAATTCATTCCCAATCAATCTAGTTAACCTCACGGCTCCACCCGTGCCAAAAATGCTTTCTCGCAAATTATTTCGGAGCAACCGTCATACATGCGTTTGCCCTGTATATTCGCGAACAAGCTCGTGTATCACTTCAAACTGACGATCCTTCAGTCGCGTATATTAATCAAAAAGCCATGCATATTTGGGTTCGGACAGAATCATACCACGATTAACTCATTAAATTTTAAGATAAAATTAAACACAAAAGAGCAAATAAAAGACCCCCGTACTGTAACATCTATAGGCAAGTGCAATAGCAATCTCACTTATCCTAGCAAAGAAATTAACCACGTCCATATCAAATATAATCAGGAATATCATGACTTTCATCTCTGTCAGTTATTATCCTCTAAAATCTAGAATATACACTTTAGCAATCCATCACAAATGCTACGAACAATACTATCTATTACGCTCCACAGATAAAAAAGTTACACCTATACAAGTAGGTGCGTAAGATACGCGCTGACAACAATTTAAAGCCTACATGTTAAAAAAACATAAGCCCATCAGACGCCGCCTATTGCCCCGACATTGATGGGCTGCGCGCAATTGCGGTGCTGTTGGTCATTATTTATCACTTGTCTCACGGCGTGCTACCGCACGGCTATCTGGGCGTGGATATTTTCTTCGTGCTATCCGGCTATTTGATCACGACCATCATCTGGCGCGAAATTTCAACAGATGGCTTTTCCATTGCACGTTTCTATGACCGCCGTATCCGCAGAATCGCACCAGCTCTCTTAGTGATGCTTTTCGTAACGGCCGCCGCATCCATATTGATGTGCTCCCAGTTGATTTTATCGGCTTTGCGCGCAGCCTGTTCGCTACGCTGGGCTTTGCTGCAAACATTTATTTCTGGCGGGGTACCAATTATTTCTCCAGCATCGCCGATGAAAAACCTTTGCTGCATTTGTGGTCGTTCGGTATCGAAGAGCAGTTTTACCTTGTTTTCCCGTTGCTGCTGTTATTGCTGGCAAGAAAAGCCAAATCTTGGGCTATATTGGCGATGGGTGTTTTGTTCATCACATCGTTCGCTGGCAACGTATTGGCACTCAAAGTTGACGGTACTTCGCCCGCGTTCTATTTACTGCCAACCCGCGCTTGGAAGCTTGAGGTCGGGGCATTTATAGCACTACTCCCTCCCAAGGCCATTAGTGCGCCCAGAACAATGGCGGCTTACGGATATGCAGGTGCATTGCTGATCGTATCGAGCATTGCAACATGGCCGCGATTGAATCTCCCGCTCATCCCAGAATCCATATGGGCTGTCATTGGCACTGCTCTGATAATTTACAGCGGATCGTGTGCGACCCATCCGATAAAGCGCTTGCTCTCTGGCAAGGTGGCAGTATTTTTCGGCCTCATCTCGTACTCACTTTACTTGTGGCACTGGCCGATTCTGGTTTTTTTAAAATACTACCTTGTGCGCGATTTAACCTTATCCGAAATATCGAACGCCCTTTTCGTTTGCCTACCGTCACCGCCAAAACCGCCCGCTATGTTTCGCTTGCCGGTGTGATTGGGCTGACTGCGGCAACAGTCATTGCCCAATCCCAATCCGGCAGCCACGCAAATTAATACAGCAGTCGGCACAAATTACCGTTGCGCAGTATCACCTATATTTTGAACAGTCCCGCGCCTGTGCACTGGAACTGCCCACGCGCGACCCGAAAGATGCGGATGTCGTCTCGTTCGGCAATTCACATGCGCTGATGTACGGGCCAGTATTCAGAGACATCATTCATAATGCTTCACTATTCGGGCTACTGGTGTCTGAAAATGGCTGCTTGCCGATCTACGAAAACCAAACCGACACGGCATGTTCCAAACTGACGAAGCGCAATATAGACGGGATCATCAAATTGAAGCGCGCGCTTAAGCATAATCGGCACGATCTGGGACGGTCTCGTCTCAAGGCCGAGCAAACCTGGCACGGCACTGCGTGCCGAAAAGAGGGTAAGCGGTCTGGACAGAACAATAGAGCGTTTTATTGCGGCGGGCAAAAAGGTGGTGTTGATCGGCCCGCTTGCAACACCCCACTAGAATGTCGCCTCACTTACCAGCCGCAAGCTTGCATATGGACGACAAACAGATTGTCCGCTATCTGCGTCAGCGCAAGATTTTAAGGCATCGTATTCAAAGCTAATCACCCATTTTGAAAACGGGACGACATCATATTTGTTCGGCCTGACTTGGTGCAATGCGAGAGTGAGCGTTGCAATTATATTATCAACGGTCACTCCTTATTTGCGGATGAACACCATCTTGCTGCAGCGGAGCTTGCTATCTTTCGCCCCATGCTTGAAGCGGCTATAAAACAGGCTTTGTCCTCCCCCCTGAGCGGGCTTATTTGGCAGCGGCCTTCAACCAGCGGCTCAATGCATTCCGCTGCAAAGCTAATTCGCGCATCGTCCCCTCCCTCCCCGAATGCGCCTTCAACAACGAGGGAAGCTTGCCTGTAAGCAGACGATACCAGCGCCGTGGGTAATAAAGATACGCCACAAACGAATCGGCGCTGACCGGAAAATGACGGGCAATGGTGGCGCGTGGCGGGAATGCAATTCCAATGAGCGCGGAAAGCCTCTTGAACGCGTTCCCCGCGTACAACATTTCCTGCACGTCATAATCCAGCAACTTGTGATCGGCTGGATCGGAAAACACCAGATATTCGGCACTTTCCAGCCATACCGGCTCGCAATGCGTACCACCCAGCGCGACCATAATTTCGTCAGGCACTTTCGCGCCGAGATGCGACTTCGCCAAAGATAACAAAGGCAGTACACAGCGTTGCCAGCCGCCAGCGACAACTATACTCAAGAACAATTGCCAATCAACCGGCTTGCTCTCGATCAGCAACGCCACATCCGCCAGCGACAACGGGCCAAGGTCAAGCTGATGATCGAGAATGGCGTGGATGCACAGATGCAGCAATAAATCCTCATGACTGAGAAATTTGACGTGAGTACCACCCACCATTATCGAAATGCTGCGCGCCCACAACGCATGCTCGAAACCATTTGCATTTGAATCGGGTGCGGTCAAACGGTGATGTAACTCGATAGTGATGCCACCCGGCCCAGTCAACGGTGGCAAATGAATCCTATCCGCAAAATACGCTTCGGGCGCACCATCGAACATGGGCTTGTACCCGTGCGCCTTGAGCAACTCGAAAGCCTGAATCGCCTGCTCTGGCGGAAGCAACAAGTCCAAGTCGCGCATCGGTCTCATCCCCACATCAGGATAGGCAAAATACGCAAGGAAAGCTCCTTTCAGCGCGATCGATGGGATATTTGCACTTTCTAATATCCGTGTCACGCTCACCAGCTCGCGATAAATATTCAGGTTGCGAAACGTATGCCTGCGGTGTGCCTTCTTCAGTTGGCGCTGCACTTTCTCGGGAATCGCACTGACAAGGTCTTCGCGCTTTAAGCGAACATACAACATGGGGCCAAGCCTATGGATCTGCGCGATATGCAGCAAATATTCCCAATCTCTTGTACACATTTGTTGCGCTGCGACCAGCTCGGGTAAAACTTGTTGCAAATGCAACGCTTCGAAAATAAATTTTTTGGCGTGTAAATGTTCAGGGTGGATCATCTTCCCTCCTCTACCGCTTGCCACATCCCGACCACGCCCTCTTCCACTCTCACTAGCCCGTCGATCAGCCCATCCAGTCCCTCATGGCGATGTGTAACGACCAGCACCGTCATATTGCCATGTAGCGCGTGGATCGCATCATGCACCAGCCGGTGGTTATCCGCATCTAGCGCACTGGTGGCTTCGTCAAGGATCAGCAATTGCGGTTGGCGCAGCAGCGCACGAGCCAATGCTAAGCGTTGTTTTTCACCGCCGGAAAGTTTCACTCCTTTTTCACCGACTTTGGTATCCAGCCCCTCGGGTAAACGTTTAATCAGTTTACTCAAGGCTGATTGAGCCAAAGCCTGCCCTATTGCCGCCTCATCGGGAGAATCGTTGCCCCACACTAGGTTGTCGCGCAGCGTGCCGCTGAGAATCTGGCTTTCCTGCGGGATATAAGCAATGCTTTTACGCCATCCGCGCTGCATAGACTTGCCATCAATTAAAATTGAACCCGTGTCAGGCCGCAGCAAGCCGCTCAGCAAATCAAGCAAGGTAGTCTTACCTGAACCCGACACGCCGACGATGGCGGTGGTTTTATTGGCAGGAATAGTCAATTGCTCAATCTGCACCGTGTGGTGTGACTGCGGATGAGTGAAGCCTAGCTGCCGCATCGAAATATCCTGCGTCAAAGCAACAGCATCATCACTGAATTCAAGCACATCTCGGTTGGCTCTGCATTGCTCCATCAAGCCGCTCCAGGAAGCAAAAGCGGGCAGCATTTGCAGCATTTGTTGCTTGCCGCCCTGCAACTGAGACAATTGAGGCAACATGCGCGCAAAAATAGCAATCAACACCAGCAAATGCGTAGCAGGCAATTTAAACCAAACCAATGCGGAATAGCTGATAGCAGCAAGTGCAGCAGCTCCACCCACGCGATATACCGCCTGCATACGCGAACTGGCGCGCTGAAATTCGATGGAACACTGACTAACATGCTCGACCTCGCGTTTAAAGCGGTTTAAATTAGCCGCCTCTTCGCCATGAATCTTAATCAGCTTCATCGAGGACATAAACTCTTGAATATGCGCAAACATCTCTCGGTTACGCTGGCTCGCCACTACCCCGCTGCGCTTCGCCACCCCGTCAGTAGAGCGCAAAATCAGCCCAAGCCCCGCCCCAATGAGCAAGGCAAGCAAAGCAAACCAAGGCGCAAGCTTTAGCGCCACCGCAAAATAAGCGAGCATCAACACAAATAGCGTAAACGAGCGCAGCAGAAAAAAGGTTCCCGAACTAATGCGCTGCACTTCGTTGGTAATAGTATTCAAAAGCTCGCTGCTATGTTTGACACTGAGAAAACGCCAGTTACAACGCATGATCTCGGCATAAAGCGTATAGCGCAAATGCTTGGCAAAACGCTGCTGCAAAGAATGAATTCCACGATCTCTAAGTAGCATCAATTGAGATTGCACAAAAATCAGCAGCACAAACATCAGCAAAGCCGTTTCCAGCCCCCAGCTGATACCCAGCGAAGAAAACACCCTATCAATCGACGGTAGCCAGTTATTGGCAGCACCGCTTTGCCCTAACACTCCCGCTAATGACAACAACGGCAGCAACATCAACAAACTCGCCCCCTCCGTCAGTGCAGCAGCAAAATTAATCACTACCGTGCGCCGGATCGCGGACGGATCAAACTGCCAAAAGGCGCGCAAATAGCTTTTCATTCCTGTAGTGGAAGTGCTCAATCGGATTTACTCACTACGATAAAGTTGGGGAAAGTACATCTTTGAAAACAGCTTTAAAAAAATTCATAGCTGACTATGACAGAACAATCCCATATCGGGCAAGTTGCTTTAAACACATTCATATTCATCGAGCTAGCTAGGCATTTATTTATTGGTTATCATCATTAATAAAACTGCTAATAAAGCAAAAGCCATTCCACTAAGCTCCTAAAAACGGGGCAAGTGTACCGTGATTCCTGTGAAGGCAGGAATCCAGTCATTTAAGCATCTTCGCATAACGAGACAAAACCATACTGTCTGCTTCGCAGAGTTTTTATTCTCACTGGATTCCCGCCTACGCGAGAATGACGGGTGCGACGGAAATAACGAGGATGGTGGTGACAACAAAGCCAAATAAATCAATATTTCCCTAGCATCAATACACCGGAAAATAACGCTCGCGCAGTTTCTGCTCATCGAAAGCTAGGGGCTCGTAGCCCAGCTTGGCGGCAACCCTCATAATCTCAGGGTGTTTTTGAATAACCTGCGGCTTCCACCATGTATCACAAACATAGCGATACTCATCTTTAATATTTCCCAGAGCCCTCGTCTGCTCGGCTGCTGCATCAGGCCCGATAAACTCCATCAGCTCCGGTAAAGCATTACCTTTAAATAAGTTTTCGAAATAAATTCGCCGCCAAGGCACGGCACTGGTTTGCTCAAGCTTCAAGCCCAGCGCATTCACCTCCGCCCAGAAAAAAAGTGATTTTTCAAAAGGGTTCATGCCTTCCCAAGTCTCGCGATATTGCGGGAATGCCGTCCCTTCATCGACGGGTGAAGCCAGAATTTTTTCCCTGAAATAAGGCAAGCCGGGAATCGCGGGCGGACAAAATGCCCGGTGAGAAACCCATGAACAAGCAATAGGAACAGGATGGCGGACAAGATGCACAATTTTAATCCTGCCCTCAAATCGCTTTAATAAATACGGCATCGCTCCCCACGCAGGCCAACCGCACTCGATATAGGATTTCTCCCGCAGGATTTCTTCAATTGTTTCACAATGCGCGAAAATTTCCGCCGCATTGCCAGTCTGCTCTGGAGAGCCATTTGCCAGCATCAACCTCGGATAATAGCGGTCGTGTAGCGGTTCATGCTCGACGACAGCGGCCTCGCCATAAGCCGCCTGCAAATTCGCCGCGATCCATTGCGTCCCACAGCGCCCCGTCGAAAGCAAAAAAGTTGCTGTATTCACCTCAGTTTCCCCTTGATAAACGCCTGCTAGAGTCCCGTCAGACGAGAACCCAGTTAAAGCCCACAAACATCCGCTTAAGCGATGACTGAACTCAAACCCTATCTCGATACCAAGCAACGCGACAAGTCCTTGTTTTATCGCGGGCAATCTCTGTATGTCTAGTCACATAATGCTTGCAATCATGGTTTGGGTTGAAAAGCACAATGCGGTTACATTTGGCTTCGATGGTTTTCTCACTTCCATCTGGCAATAGCATTTTCAAATCTCCCCCATACGCCGATTCCCAGTCACGCGTCATGTAATATACCGTGCATAGTCGTCTTGGCCTGATGGTTGCAGAGGTCAAGTCATTATGTGGTTTTAAAAAATGTTCGAATTGATGCGAGTGCGTATAGCTCCCATTAATCTCTAATTCATATCCTGTGATCGCATCCAGATAATTGGCGAAATACTGCTTGTAAAACTGCTCGAATTTTAGATACGTTAGCCAGTTAGGACTCATTTTATAATCAGGCTTTACTCCACAAACATATCTCCGGCTAAGGAATCTCTTCTCCTCAGGAACATTCCAAAAAACTTCCTCAGAAACGGGAGCATGATCACCAAAAATTTTAAAATGCTTTTTAAATAATGCCTCTTCATTAAGAAGATGTTGAAAAAACTCAATATATTTATGATGAAAGAAATCATCCAGAATTAAACCAAATTTAAACGCTTGTTCTGAAGAATTTCGGATTCGTTCAATAGCAGTTTGCTCAAGATATTGTGGTTGAATCCATTTCTCTAGTTCAGCAAAGCTCTGCATTTATTTCACCTTTGCGTTAAATACCGCTTGATCGAACAGTTATTTCAATTTCTTAAGTGGATCGCTACGATTAATGCCTGCACTAAATTTCGCTGCGCTTATTTCCTCGTCAGCAAGCTTTTTCATTCATGTTGACTTTGATCTGGATAGCCTTATCTTGCAGCAGCTCACTGAAATCTAGATAACACACTTCCGTATAAATTGTCACCATCTAGCTTGCTGGGGAAATTCAGCATTTTCCTCTTCTGCAAGCGGGTCAACTGTCACTATCATTAAGTGGCAATACGAGTTGCAGCTTGTTTTTTAAGCCGTCTGCGTTGTAAACAAGCATTTGGGTAACTATAATCACGGCTCGTTTTTCATACTCACATCCAACATGCCGACTTCAAACAAAGACATACTTTTAACATCTACGATTTGCCGCAGTGAAAATAGTTTGGCAGCCGAGATCGACAACGAATTGGTATTAATGTCTGTTGAGAATGGCAACTACTACGGGCTAGACAGCATTGGCACCGACATTTGGCAACGGCTTGAAGCACCGCAACAAGTATCCACACTGTGCGAAGCCTTGAGCAAAGAATATGAAGCCGATAACGACACCATCCAGCGCGACGTACTAGAGCTGCTGAAAAAACTCAGCGCAGAAAACTTAATCAACATTAGTGCTTAAAGCAGTATGAATCATGACCTCATCCTGTGCGGTTGGCGTGTATCTTCGGCTTTAGCGCTACCCGAATTACTCCCGTGGACCGGAGATGAACGCGCCCCCGATGTCGAGATCAGCTTTGCTCGCATCTCCGAACCCACATCCCAGCCTATTTTCCAGCTCCCTTGCTGCAAACTCTGGCAAGACGGCACTTATTTACTCGATATGAACAAAATAGGCCGTTTTGGGGTGCGCGGCGGGAAACAAGTTCTACTAGAACCCGCAGCCGATGCCGACGAAACCGAGCTTAGAGCATTCATACTCAGTACGATATTGGGTGTACTTTGCCACCAGCGTGGACTGATGCCGATACATGCTTCAGCAGTAAACATCAATGGGCAAGCCGTGCTGATCTCAGGTAACTCCGGCGCGGGCAAATCGACGCTGGCCGCTGCTTTGGGCGCACGCGGACACGCGCTGCTGACAGACGATGTCGCGGCTTTCGATCCGCTCAGTCGCAAAATCATCCCCAGCTTCCCCCAACGCAAACTAGCACTAGATAGCTTGGAAGCGCTGCAACTCGACCACAGCGGCATGTTGCCCAACCGCCCAGGACAGCCCAAATTCCGCATTCCGGCACGCGACCATTTTTCCGAACAAGCGCTAAGCGCAACAGTGGTCTACCTCCTGCGCAGCGTCATGCCCAATCAGTCAGATCAAATCAAAACACTGCCCCCCGCCAAGATGATGCACCATGCTAATCTGATGATATTTCGTCACAGCGTCGGTTTAAAAATTCAATCTAAACAAGCGATATTCAATGCAACAACCCGGCTGGTACAGCAAACAGTGATTCAAGTCTTACCAGTGAGACGAGGGCCGCTCAGCAATCTTGAGGCATTGGCCGCAAAAGTAGAAGCCCATGCGCTACAACTGCAAGCCGCCGCTGCAATAAAGCAATGAACCTAAAACCCTCACCACAGAGATACGGAGGCACAGAGAAGATCAAAAACTCAAAGCATTGCAATCCAATTGGTGAACTATCAAACTGTTGTAATAGTCTGTTTTTACTCTGTGTCTCTGTGGCACAACTGAGTTTTTTAGAATGAACGGCTTCTTCTGGCTCGCTTCCTACCCAAAATCTGGCAATACCTGGCTGCGCTTATACCTAGAAAGCCTATTACAAGCAGATGGCGGCACACCAGACATCAACCTACTCAGTGCCAGCGGCGGACACGCGGCCTTACGCCCCAAGTTTGATCGCATCCTAGACATATCCTCAAGCGATTTAACCGATGAAGAAATCGCCATCGCCCGCCCCCAGCAGTACCAAATAGAGGCCGCACAGGCGAATACACCATTGCTGCGCAAAGTTCACGATGCATGGGGACTCAACCCAGCAGGCAAAGCACTGTTTCCCCCCGAAGTGACGCTGGGCGCGCTGCACATCGTGCGCGATCCGCGCGACGTAGCCGTGTCGCTCGCCCACCATATGAACCGAACAATAGACCATGCCATTTTGCGCATGGCAAGCCCCACCGACCAAATGGAGCTCGGAAAAAAACGCATCCCCCATCAACTGCCACAGCATCTTGATACTTGGAGCGGACACACCGAAAGCTGGATGAGCGCACCGATCAATCGCCTGTTAGTCAAATACGAAGACATGCAAGCCGACCCAGTTGCTAAATTTAGCCAAATCACCCACTTCCTACGCATTGATGCACCTGCCGACAAAATCACCTCCGCTGTCGAATCAGTCCAATTCGAACGCCTACAGAAATTAGAAAAACAACAAGGCTTTGCAGAAGCCCCCTGGGACATGCAAGGATTTTTCAGGCGCGGCATCGTTGGCGGCTGGCAAGACAGTCTGAGCGCAGAACAACGCAAGCAAATCGAAACCGATCATGGTGCAACGATGCGTAAATTGGCTTATCTTTAAAAGATATAAAAGCTTTACCACAGAGACAATCAAAAGCTAATAAATTCATCATTCCAGCTCCCCTCCGTCATTCAAATATCCTCGCGCAGCGAGACAAGCCTGCCGTCATCCTCGCGCAGGCGGGGATCCAGTCATTTAATCACCCTCGCGTAGCGAGACAAAAGCATACTGTCTGCTTCGCAGAAGCTATATCATTGCTGGATTCCTGCCTTCGCAGGAATGACGAGGTGTGACGAGGGTGTGGCAGGAATAATGGAAGTAACGGAAATAATGAGGATGCCGGGTGTAACTGCTATAGAACGTTATAAAATTTCAGTCCACAAGTCGCACCACTCTGGATTATCAGTTTCGATCAATGCTATTTTCCACGCTCGCTTCCATTTCTTGAGCTGCTTCTCGCGTGTAATTGCTGCAAGCATATCCGTATGCAATTCGTAATAGACCAAGATGTGTACGCCGTATTTTTTGCTAAAGCCCTCAACGACATCGTTCTTGTGTTCCCAGGTGCGCTTCACTAAATCACTGCTTACGCCGATGTAAAGTGTGCCATTACGTTGACTGGCGAGAATGTAGACACAAGGCTGTTTGGACATAACTACCCCCCAGTTACATACGGCATATCAAGACACTAATCAACCATAGCAGCGTCATTCAAACATCCTCGCATAGCGAGACAAGCGTACCGTCATCCTCGCGCAGGCGGGGATCCAGTCATTTAATCACACTCGCGCAGCGAGACTAAACCTTACCGTCTGCTTCGCAGGATTTATATAACTACTGGATTCCTGCCTTCGCAGGATAACCAGCCACTTGGCAGCTTGCTGCCTTAGTGGAATGGCTATGCAAAGCTAACCAATCACTTGCTGCGCTTTTTGCAGCTTAGTGAGATGGCTAGTAGTTTCATCAATGACAAGGGTTACTAGATACCCCTCAACGCTCAACGCTCAACGCCTGTTATTCTTCTACGGGTATGACATCAAATGCAAAGCAAATACGCTCATTATCGTTCTTCACCGGGATTGTTCTATGAGGAAAGTATGATGGAAATAAAACCAGGTTCCCATCTTCCGGTTTATAACGTATTGTTTTAGACTCAACCTTACAAGCAAAGGAAGGTGGTATTTCCCCAAATTCAATCCAACCTGCTGGGTTGTTTTTATCCTTTGCAACACTTTCTGAAACAGAAATATAGTAACAACCACTTAGCCATCCTGCTGGGTGAATATGCGGAATTTGATGGCCCTCTTTTTGTAAAACAACTCCCCAGCCATTTATCCGGGCGCTTTTGGGTTGTTCGCCGATAAATGGATGTTTTAAATCGAAAGGAAGAGCTAAGATGTACGACTCAATTGCATTACGAATCATTCCCATTAATGCCTCAAAAGGTTTATTCCCATGGAAGTCATATGTATTGCTTGTTTGTAAGCCATTTCGTGTCGCCTTATAGCGCGGGTTTGCTAAAGTCTTATCTGCCTTGATGTTTTTTGCTAAAGCCTCATTAAACGAAGTAGAATCATTAAATTCTTTCGGTGCAGTAAGTGGCATAATACTTATAAACTTACTATGATTCTCAAGGAAATAAGCTTCATCATCGTTTCCTAGCTCTTTAAGTGCCGCGATCTTTATCGCTAATGCTCGGGTGTTACAGGGTTTTAGACGAAGAGAATTATTGCATAGTGTTAAAGCACTTTTTGCGTTGCCTTTACATAATTCCAGTCTGGCATAAGCATTCTTGCTTTCAATGTGCTCAGGTTCAATATCTATTGCTTTTTTAAAGAGATTAAGTGCCTCTTCAGCTTTTTGATCCTTTTCAAGCAACTTAGCAATATGGTAATAGCAGTCGGCATGGTCTGGTCTAATCTCTATCGCACGTTTGAATGCCTCCATGGCTTCATCTTCTTTTCCCAGAAACTTTAATGCTTTGCCCAGCAAGCGGTATGTCTCTGCATTATTTGGATCAACTTTTGCGGCTTGTATGAATGCATTGCAAGCTTCATTATGCATGCTCAGATTTAGCATCCATATTCCGATTTTGAGATAGCTCTCCGCAGGACCGTTTTGCTTGGCCATTACAGCGTTATAAAGGGCTATTGCATGCTTTTTTTGTAAGCTCCCACTTTTTGGACCGTAGTCAATCCAATTCAGCATAATGAAATATCCAAGTTACAGTTATTGACTTTTAAGAATAACACTAATTGCTGGATTCCAGCCTCCGCACACTGCTGTCTGGGATAAATTCATGCGAACAGTCTTTTCTCGTAAATGGCGAGGTTCCGTCGTTGATGAGACTACTAGCCATCCCACTAAGGCAGCAAGCTGCCAAGTGGCTGGTTATCCTGCGAAGGTAGGAATCCAACCTCGTGTAGTGAGACAAACGTACCGTCATCCTCGCGAAGGCGGGGATCCAGTCATTTGAGCATCCTCGCGTAGCGAGACAAAACCATATTGTCTGCGTCGCAGAGTCTAATCATTGCTGGATTCCTGCCTTCGCAGGAATGACGGGAAGGGTTGTGAGAATGACGAGGTTGGTTGTGGGAATGACGAAAATAATGAGTTAATCAACGTTTCCCAAAGATTTTCCGCATTTTTCGTGTAATTCACATTTTTCCTAGCTCAGTTTTAAAGCCAGCTCTATAAATTAGCTGATGACCTCAACACGAGGCAAGCCAAATCAACCAGTCAACTGATTGTATTAATTTAACTAATCATATCGTATCCTTTTAATAAATACATCACCTCACACCAGTCTATCCGAATCAATTATCACATTTTCAAATTAAAATCTACTATCAACCTAGATAGTTATGTTCTTCAAAAATACATAGTAAAGTTATCGAGCTCTACAGGCAAAGCGTACCACTCGACAAATAATCATAAGGAGGAGGTAGTAATGGAATCATTTCTTGGAGAAATAAAACTGTGGGCTGTCACACGTGTCCCGAAAGATTGGGCCCTATGTAATGGTGCTCTCTTGTCAATTAACGAGAACGGTGCGCTCTTCGCGCTCATTGGTACGTATTTCGGAGGCAACGGTCACACCGATTTCGCGCTTCCCGATTTACGAGGTCGAGCAATTGTCTATCCGAGCTATCAAATAGGAGAAATCTCTGGGCGCGAAAACGTCGGTTTGGGTCATGCAAGTGTTCCGACCCACACCCACGCAGTTAATGCGTGCAGCACAGCGGCCAACAAAGCCAATGGCCTAGACTTTCATATCGCAGCGGCAAATACTGGCGAAGCGCCAGTGACAAATATCAATATTTACGCACCGTCAGATAGCAGTGACACCGCTCTCAGCCCAAATAGCGTGAATAGTTCGGGCGGCAATCTGTCGCATAACAATATGCAGCCCAGTCTGGTGTTGAATTATTTCATCTGCATCAATGGCTTATTTCCGCAACGCAACTAATAAAGGAGAATAACGTGGATATATATCTTGCTGAAATAAGAATTTTTGCGGGCCCTTACGCCCCCAAAGGCTGGCACTATTGCGATGGAAGTCTGATGGGAATATCAGGAAACGAGGCACTTTTTTCCTTGTTTGGCACGGCCTTCGGCGGTGATGGTCGCACCAATTTTGCACTACCTGACATGAGAGGAAGGCTGCCAATCGGCGCAGGCGAAGGCCTAGGCTTAACCCGGCGCATTTTTGGCCACAAAATTGGACTCGAGACCAACACTCTCAGACTCGATGAAAGCCCTAGCCACTCGCACAACTTGATGGCCACTAAAACCACCGCCTCCAGCAGTACACCGGTCGACAGTGTGTACGCCGATGCCTCACCGGGTAAGTTTTACTCCGACACGCCCAGAACAGGTTCCGCGCCACAGGTGCTGAATCAAGACACGCTTACGCCGCAAGGTGGGGGGCAAGCGCATGAAAATCGCATGCCGGCTCTAGCGCTCAACTACATCATTGCCATAACAGGCAACTATCCACGATTTCAATAGGAGAGATTCATGTCAAATTATTATATTGGCGAAGTACGCGCCTATCCTTACGGTTTCAGCCCAAGAGATTGGGTTCTCTGCGCAGGACAATCCCTCTCAATCGCGGAATTTTCTCCGCTCTACGCAGTGATTGGAACCATCTACGGCGGAGATGGCCGTACCAGCTTCAAAGTGCCGAATCTTACCCCAGTCGGCGGAGGTGACGGGCGGGCAGTCATGGGGGCGGGCCGCTCACCGGGTTTGCAAGACTACCGACTCGGCACCCCGACGGGAACACCTACCGTCACCTTATCTGAAGCGCAAATGCCTTCACATGAGCACACCATAACTGGAATTCTTTCAAAAACTTCAGATCTGGTTGGAACACCAAGTGACACGACCCAAATCAGCCGTAGCTTCGAAGCAGACAAAAGTTCAAACGTCGCCTACAGTGACGTAGCGGCAAATAGCACAATGAGTAACCAAGCGCTGTCAACTTTCGGCGAAGGGGGGGCGCATGAAAACCGCCAACCTGGGCTGGGCATGCGTTTCTTTATCGCGGTCAATGGGATGTTCCCTCCCCGTAATTAAAGCAAGACAAAACCGCCATGAAGCTCATGGCGGTTTTTTCAGTGCGTTCTCGTTACATCAAGACCTAGTTGAGGTACCACCGCCATCGTTCCCCGGGTAGCCCCTGTTTTCAGTCAGGTCGGCAATGCTGACGGTTGTTAATTGCGGCGCATTCCAAGGCTTTTTCACCTCGTTTGTGGCATTTTCTGCTGCTGTGGCGTTTCCGTTTAGGTTTTTCTGTTTCATCACAAACTCCTGTCATCAAATAGTAGCTCTGTTAATAATAGCATGGTTAGCCAGCCAAATTAAATCCCAATTTCATAGCCCGTTTTCGGCCCAGCGCAAAAAACGCGCAACATGTAGCGCACGCGGCAATACCAGCGTCACCTGGGTTTCATTCGACCAGTCTTGCGTGATTTTAACTAGGCGGGGCATGTCTATCATGCGCGCCACTTGAGGGTGGCGCTGCAACTCGGCAATTTCTTGCAACAAGCTGCCGCGTAGCGCCGTCATGCGCCGCCACAATTCTGGGTTTTGTGAACCAATTAAGTTGTTGTTCAACACAGCGGGCGGCAAACGCCCCGCCATCACCCGGCGCGGCAAGCGGCGGCTAACTCCGTCTTTGAGGAATTGCTCTTCCGGCATTGACATGCAAAAATTCAGCAAACGAATATCAAGCAAAGGCGAGCGGGTCTCAACCCCAGTCAAGGCGCGTAAGCTGGTCGCAATGTCGCGACCATGCTCAAAGCGGTTCAACATATGCAAACGCTGTTCCTGCGGATCTGCCGGACCGCTCAAGCGCGGCGAATGCCCTGCCTGCTGCGAGCGCTGACCGAGCGCGATGTCAGCGGCATATTTGGGATTGATCGCGCTGTATATCGTCCATAATTCCGGCGCACCCGTGGTTAGGCGTTTGTGAATTTTTCTCAAGCCAAGCGGAATCAACGGCTTGATAACTTGCTTGCGCAGCAAATCATAATGAGTACGCCCATCGGGTCGGGCGCGCCCAGTCAAATACAGTTCGCGCGCTAGATGCAGCCAGCGCCCACGCTTGAACCAGCCATTAAAAGAACGTATACCGTCATAGCTCCAAGCTGGGTTGCCGCCTTCGCCAGTTAACAGCACACTGATGCCCGCATCACGTATCTGCTGGTAGCCGGGTAGCAACCAGCCGAGATTGGTTACATTGCGTGCAGGCACACCGCCTAGTTCGAAAAAGCGCGTGGGATCGCTTTCTATCCAGTGCGGATCCAGCGAGCTGGCTAGGTTGACATCCATATTGGGATACATCGCAGCAATGGCGCGCACATATTCGCTTTCGTCGTCATACCAGGCTTTGCTATCCGAGTGCGGAATTGGCAAGCCCTCGGGCGGAACCGAAGTCGAGGTGAACAAGCGGGATTGCCCTAACAGACTGGCGGCAGTGGCTGCAACCGCCGAGGAATCCAGCCCGCCCGTCATGGTGCTGGCGATGTTGTCTTTGCTACGCAAGCGGCAAGCAACCGCGCGCGTAAGCTGCTCGCGCCCCGCCTCGACATATTCCTCATCCGAAGACAGCTGCAAAATGCTGCTCGGCTCAGGCGACCAATAGCGATTAAGTTTTAACTCGCCTCGCTCAAATACAGCAGCCGTAGCCGCTGGCACACGGCGCAGCCCTTGGTAAAACGTGTCAACCGGATGATGGGTGTTGAGAATCAGAAAGTCGGCAATACCTAATTCATTGATTTTTTTCGGCACACCGGGCAAGGCCAACAAAGCTGGAAAAGTAGTCGCAAAAGCCACAAAACCCGCGCCCTGATGAAAATAAAGCGTGCGCCTGCCCAACTGGTCACGCGCCAACAACAAACGACGGCTGGGTACATCCCACAAGGCGAGCGCAAAATCGCCGATCAGCCGGGGCAAAGCGCCCTCCCCCCAACGCTCGAACGCCGCCAACAACAAGCGCCCATCCGCGATCACCTCATCTTTAAGCGAAATACCTAGCGCGGCGGCTACTTCCTCGCGATTATCCAGCCGCCCGTCATACACCAGCACTAGCTGCCCGCCCGCCCCCAGCCAAGGCTGGCGTTCAAACATATCTTCATTAGTAATAATGCGCTGGCGCGCCAGCATCACCGCCGGGCCCTGCTGCCAAAACGTAGGCCTCGCTAAACCCGGCCCGTCTAAACGTGTGCAAGCCAGCGTCAAATCCTGCTGCTGCTGCGGCTCACCCGAAAATCTAATTAGCCCTGCAATAACACTCATATTGATTAATATTGTATTGTTAAATTAAAACTGCCAAGTTGCTGCTTAGCCTGCGCAGGCGAGAAACAGGGGCCGAAGTTTCGAGGAACGGCCATCCAACTGCACCGTCATTCCTGCGAAGGCAGGAATCCAGCAATGATATAGATTCTGCGAAGCAGACAATACACTTGTCTCGCTACGCAAGGATACTCAAATAGCTGGATCCCCGCCTGCGCGAGGATGTCGGCACGCTTGCCTCGCTTCGCGAGGGCACTAGAAAGACTGGTTCCCCGCCTTCGTCGGTGCGACAAAAGCAAAAAAAACAGCACCTCCTTAGAGCCATTGCAATTGTTAGGCCCGCAGCTCTTTGGCAAAATTTTCTTTATTAAAGAAAATAGTTTCACAATCAAAAAGCTCAGTGAGTTTCGAGATCAAATGTTGTTCAATGAATTCCCACTGGCTTGAAGGCGTGTAACCGCTATGCCTTGACCTACATATGTCAATTATTTCAGGCTGTATGTTTTTTTCTTTTATATATTCGATAAAGCTGTTAATTCTTTGCAAAATTTCTGACTCATCGACACTTGGGCTTTCAAACTGACTTTCATCAACCTCATTAAAGTAGGCAAAATATTGCTTACCCAGTGTTTTGAGCGTGGGTTTCCTAGAAATCAGGTTCATCGGATGATAAGGATTTTGTAATTCAGCGTAAGCTTCTTTAGTAATCTCGATTTTGATTTCAATATTTTTTTTAGGTCTTTTTACGCAGGAAAAATAATCAAGATCAATGTCTAGCACTGACGGATTTGGAAAATTATTTTCTGTTGCCTCGGTCTCATACTGATAAACAAAACCCTTTCTGTCAGGGAATGTTATCGCCTTAACGGCAGGGACAAGTTCACCAATAATCAACTCAAGTCCATTTCCCCCCCTGGATTGTATAAATCCCTCGACCTTTCTGCGTTTTTTTATAACGCTATCCGATGTGATCAAGGCATTCTTACCTTTAATGAACTGCTGTGAGATTTTATCTTGGCCAACATTATCTAACCAGACAACGCGGTTAAAAATTCCCAGATAAATTGCTGGATAAATAAAGCGTGCGATGGAAAGTTCATTGTAGGTGAAGTCGAAAATTGCATTTAAGTCGTTTTGAATAAACTTAAGGGAAGTTTTTATATTAGGTAGTCCGAAATCAGAATGAGCGTCAACATGCAGCAGGCAATTGTCTGAAGCCTTAAACAAGCCTTTTTTTATGCCATAAGCCCACACTAAGAAGGCTTCATGATGCTCTTCAATAACAAATAGTTTCATTCTTTAGATTTCCAAGCAGATAGTTATTTTTGTGCCTGCAAGTAAGTGGAGGCTTATACAAGCAGCTAATTATAAACTGCATAATGCGCAGCAAGTGACCCGTCATCCTCGCGAAGGCGGGGATCCAGTCACAAGCAACCTCGCGTAGCGAGACAAAACCATACTGTCTGCTTCGCAGAGGCTATATTACCACTGGATTCCCGCCTACGCGGGAATGGCAGAGATGACTGGAGATGGCAAATTAATCAACATTTCCTTAATGTTTCCTGTTCAGCTAAGATTCGTCTCTTTTAATTGTATAGCGAGTTTTCATGTACTAAAGCTATATCCTATTAAATGAATTTACTTCATCAATTCTCGCTACCCCACCACTGTGACGTTAAATAAACTCGCCGCCAAGATACCTGATATTTCGCCTTTTGCGCCGGGCTGGTTTTTCGTCCGTGGCAGACATCCTGAAATAGAGGCGCTGCGACGGGATGTGCCGATTCATTTTATGGCGCGCTTTCCTTTCTGGCAGCGAGCCTGCGCAATTATTCTGCTGCTGCCCTATTGGCCTTTGCGGGGAGGCTATCTCGCGGCGAAGTTCAGCTTAAAGTATGGTAAGCATATCAAGCAACTCTGCGGCAAGGGGAAAATTGCACAGTTTTTCGAGCAGTGGTTTTTGTCGGTTTGGTATGGCATCCAGCCTAGTGAATACCATGCATTTTCGTTATTTCAGACGGCATACCGGAATAAATTTGACCTGTATTGCTACCGCTTCGGAAAGAACTTTATCGCCGACAGCCGAGCCGAACAGGAACGCTGGGGGGCAGTGCAAGATAAGAAGCTGTTCGAGCAGTTTTGTTTGCAAAATAAGCTTGCCTGTGTGCTCACCCTTTATCTGGCGGAATCTGCTGATGACTCTAAGCTGGATGCTATTTTGTCACTGGCTCATGAACGCCCGCTTTTTCTAAAACCCAAAGCAGGGCTAGGTGGCTACGGCTGTTTCACGCTGCGCTATCTTGGTGATGCGCGTTTTCAGATCAACAATGTGCGGCTTTTGGATATAGATGGCGCGAAGGCTTTTCTCGCTAGAAAATTACTCAGTTCATCCTACCTAGTGCAGCCGCTGCTAGTGAACCATCCCGACTTGCATGACATCTCTAATGGTTCCTTATGCGCTTTGCGCATCATCACGCTGCTTAAGAGCCCAGAGGCAAAGGCAAAATACCTACTGGGAACCTTTCAGACTGCGCTCGAAAAAAAACGAACCTGCAATATGGGACTGTACTGCTCGGTTGATCGGAAAACGGGGACGCTGGGTGCAGGATTTTTCTCGTGGACTTCCTATACCACAGCAATAAAGCACCCGGTGGGTGGCGGACACCTAGCTGGGAGATGTTTGCCATTTTGGGAGGCAGCGATTCAGCTCGCCCTCAATGCTCATACAGCGCTGGGTGGCCCAGCCTCGTTGGGCTGGGATGTCGCTATCTGCGCTGATGGCCCCGTTCTGCTGGAAGCAAACTCTGGCTGGGACCCGATGGCAATTCAGCAGGCGTTTAATCTTCCGCTGGGAGGAACTCGGCTACCTGCGGTGCTAAAAAGTTATCGGGAGGCAGAAGCGCTGCAAGAGAAAAACTGATTAAATCGTTATACCCGTCGTTTCCGTCATACCCGTCATCCTCGCGCAGGCGGAGATCCAGCAAAACAAATACTCTGCGAAGCAGACAGCATGTTTGTTTTGTCTCGCTATGCGAGGATGCTTAAATGACTGGGTTCCTGCCTTCGCAGGAATGACAGGGTTGCAGAATTCCCGCCTTTGCGCACTGCTAATTTATGCGAACAGTTTTTCTCGTACGGTGGGTAAAATTCACCTGCCCCCCCCTACTTGAATGGCACATATTGCATGTCTTGGATGTTAAGTCGGCATTCAGGGATTATCCCATACGGCCTTGTACTGCAATACTTTCAAGCGACTTTAAAAAATCATTCCGGACAGTAGTACGCCTTCGCGAGGATGACGGTACGCGGGAATGACGGTGCTGCGAAAATAACGGTGTGCGGGTGGATTCCCGCCTTCTCGCGGTTAAAAGCGGTATTGATAGCGCTCAATGAGCCCGGCTTCCAGCTGGGCAACACGCTGTTTGAGTGTTTCGTCGTAATAACTGCTGTAGTGCTGGTGACGTGTGGTATTACGAGGCTTTTCCTGTTGCAGGAATTGACGCATCTCAGGGCTGATAGTGCATTGGCTTTGTAGCAGAAAATAAATCATGTCTTCAGGCAGTGTTTCAAGTTTGCCCACATAAAGCGGCCCCTCCCCAGCGAACATCCACTGGTAGAGCAAGCTATAAAATCCCAGCTCACTACCTCGAATAGCCGCCAGTGCCGCGCGCGGGAGATTGAGGCCGCTGCCAACAAAGTGCTGGGGCAAGGTCGCAAGTACCTCATCAAGCAGTGAATCGTCTTCGCACAGCGTTAACAATTTGCCGATGGTAGCATTGAAATCCAGCGTTTTATTTTCGCTGACGATTAAAAATAAAGAATTGGACTGCTCGCTGTGTAACTGAAAAACATACCATGAAACATAGAATTCCCAGGGATTGCGAACAAAGCCGAGTACGGGTAAGCCACGGTGGCTGGCTGGCACGGCACGGCGGGGAAAATGGTAGCCAATAGCCTGCTGCTCTGAGAAAAAGCGCTGGATAAACTCATTAACAAAAGTACCTCCCGTTTTTTGTAAATGAATAAACGCAAATTTTTCGGTAACGATCATTTAATTTTCATCCTACTGTCGGCGCAAGGCACTCAGCCATTGCATGATTGTCATCCTCGCGCAGGCGGGGATCCAGTCATTTAAGCGGCCTCGCGTAGCGAGACAACAAATATATTGTCTGCTTAGCAGAAACTATATTACTACTGAATTCCTGTTTCCGGAGGATCACCAGCCACTTGCCAGCTTGCTGGAATGGCTAGTATTTCATCAATAACGGCGGTATTGCTGACCACTCCTCGAAACTATGACCACTAACATCGTTTTCCAGTCTGAGCGGGAACGACAAAAAGTATTTAATTATTACATAACGTTCCTATCGGGGATGAGCAGCAACGTTTTTGTTTTCCCAATTTTATATGCTAAGCTTGTGAAAATGTTAAATAATCCGGTATAAGCTAAGTAAAACGCTATCAACCCGTGCCGTATCGCCATACCGGATAAGAATCGAAAGCAACTTTATGAATCCAAGCAAGCCCGCCAAAGCAAATAATATTATCGATTTTGCCAAGGTTCCCGCAGCGTTCTGCAATCCAGACTATCACTACGAAGTGTCCTCACGCTTTATTTCCCCCGATGTGGATCCACTGGTTTATATCAAGTTTTATTTTATGTATCTTGATATTGCACAGGTTGATTCAGTGTTCGGCAATGCGGTTTATCCTTCGCGTTTGTATGGTGGGCGCGTTTACGATCTTGAACACAGTATGACCGATAAACAAATCCAACAGCTCGGTGAACAAGGCAAAGGTGTGACTTTTACGTTAACCGGCCAGTTTTTTAGCGAAGAGGTTTATCAGGCGAACCGGCATTTCCTGCAAAAACATCATAAAAAGGGCAATGGTATTGTCTGCACTAACGATGAATTGGCGAGAAGAATCCAAGCCGATTTTCCCGATTACAAGCTCAAAGCCAGCGTGATTAAAAACTTGAATACGGTGTCCAAGGTGGAACGCGCCCTTGAACTTTATGATCGGGTTGTGCTTCCCATGGATAAAAACGATGATGATGATTTCTTGCAAGCTTTGCCAGAAAAGTCGCGCATTGTGTTGTTTGCCAATGCCAACTGCGGCTACAACTGCGAAGCGAGGACGTGTTATACCGCAATCTCGCAGATGCACTGGGATAAGCAAAAAACCATAGACTGCTCCAAGCCATGGCTTCCACGCCCGGATCTAGGTTACAGTTTTTTTGATGTAGATAAGTTTGCCGCGATGGGTTTCCACCATTTCAAGCTGGTTCCTAATGCCAGAATGGAAACTAGCGATTTTTTTATTAACAAGTTCACGCCCAAGCTCACGTCCGCCCCGCTGCCAGAACGGGCTCAGTTGCTTTACTCATATTCCAAGTGCGGGCGTACTTGGCTGCGCTTTATGTTGGGCAATTATTTTAACCTCGCGTTCAAGCTTGAAATTCCGGTCAATTTGCAGTCCTTGTTCACCTTACTACCCAATGACTTCTCTGGTTTGAAGGGTGTAGAACACTTTCAGTTTGATCACATACCCGAGCTGCCGCTAATTGTTTCCAGCCATGCCTTAAGCGAGAAACGCCCCGGCATACTGCTGCTGCGCTCTATTCCCGATGTAGTGGTTTCAGACTATTTCCAGCAACAAAAACCGGGAGTTACTACCGGCCCTTTGAGTGAGTTTTATAGCGCTAGTGTGCGGCGCTATTGCCAGTATCTAAATAGCTGGGCGGAGGATGAAAGCTATACCCGCCAGCATGTGCTGACCTATGAGAGCTTGCATCTTGATGCTAGCGGCGAGCTGGAAAAATTACTGAACTTTCTGGCGGTCCCTGTACAACGGGATCTTATTGAAAATGCGGTACAGCTATCCGCGTTCAAATCAATGCAGGAAAGCGAGAAAGTAATTGGTCACGCAGGTCGTCCACAAGCCAAAGACAATCTCAAAGTGCGCAAGGGCGAGGTCGGGGGCTATGTCAATTATCTCAGCCCCGAGGAAATTACCAGCTTATTCAAAATTGCCGACGAGGTATTACTGCCGCAAAGCAAAGTTATGCTGAAAAAATATGGCATCGCACAAAATCTAGAGAGACATTGATTTATTTGATTTTGTCGTTGATGAAACAACTAGCCATCTCACTAAGGCAGCAAGCTGCCAAGTGATTGGTTATCCTGCGAAGGCAAGAACCCAGTTATTTAAGCATCCTCGCATAGCGAGACAACAACGCCGTCATCCTCGCGAAGGCGGGGATCCAGTTATTTGAGCATCCTCACGTAGTGAGACATAAGATATGCTGTCTGCTACGCAGGGCCTATATAACTACTGGATTCCTGCCTTCGCGGGATAACCAGCCACTTGCTCGGTTTTTTGGGCTTAGTGGAATGGCTAGTAGTTTCATCAGTGATGATGGCTAGTGGCTTCCTCAGTTGTTTCATCAATGACAGAGCGATGTAGCTAGGCTCATATTGCGCCCATTCCAAAAAGGAAACAGCTTATAAATCCAGCGGCTTCATGACAAGAAACCATGCTCGCGGCCCATGTTTCTGAAAGCCATGGTAAAACGTTTCATATTGTTCTTCAATTTTGAATTGTGTTTCCAGCGCTTTGGTCATCGCATATTTATCCACGCCGAGTTTCATCAAAAATACGCCGCTTGCTTTTATCAGAGAATAGACATTTTGGCAGTAATCATCAAGCTCCCATTGTTTTAGCGTTGTAAAGCAGCCTCGATCGGTAATGACATCGAATGTTCCTTGCAATTTGGTTCTCAGGATATTATCCGTAACAAAATTTAATCTCGCGGCATCAAGGTCTTCTTCCTGCGCATTTTTCCTAGCATTTTCCATCGCGGTAGCCGAAACGTCGGTCGCTGTCACCTCATAACCTGCTTGCGCATAACATATCGCCTGCAAACCTAGTCCTGTGCCAATTTCGAGCAGTTTACCCGAGCTAACCCCTCGATGTTTTAACGCATTTTCATAATCCTGATCCAGTGTCGCAAGTTTGGGCAGGAAAGCGCCTTTAATGCCGTTGCGATAACGATTTTCCCACCTAAGCGTGATCGCCATTGTTTTTAGTTTGTTTTCGTCCATGCTTGTTTACTTTCATTTTTTCGTTGATTTCGTGCAGCAATTATTTACGCTGATGCTAGCGTAGTGCAACAGCCTGCCCTAACTGGAAATTATAATTTTCAAACGCAAGGCCATCACTTAATTCAAGGCTATGTTATTGTATTTCATCCAGCCAGTTTATTTTATTTTCGCTCATGAATAATTTCTCTTTGACCCTTCGCCCTGAGACCGAGCAAGATGTCGCTTTCCTCAAACGTCTTTTCCGCTCGACCCGTGAAGATTTATTGCAGCTAGGTTTACCCGAACCCATGTTGGAAAATCTAATGTTGATGCAATTCAATGCCCAACAAAGTTCTTATCACTCACAATTTCCCAATGCCGAATTCGCCATTGTCGAAAAAAATGGCAAACCTATCGCTAATCTGGTCATCTATAGAGACCATGATGCTATCAGAATTGTAAATATCGCTGTATTAGCTGAACAGCGCGGCAATGGCTACGGTAGTAGTTTGATTGCTACATTGCAAGACGAGGCAGGAGCGGTAAATAAACCACTGACACTTTCGGTGAGCTGCATGAATCTACGCGCCCAGCAGCTTTATCAATCCTTGGGATTTCGAGTGATTAGTGATGATGAAGCAAATCTAGAGATGATTTGGCAATAAAATATATAAAGGACGCGATATGCTCCATAAAACCCGTTACCTGAAACTTCCACTCGCTTTCGATATTGCGCGCTTGTCTGAAGACCTAGCGAAAATCAGAAAAGAAGACTGGATCGCCCATGTCAATACAAAAGCCTATGACAAGGACTGGCGTTGTGCGCCGCTACGTTCAGTAGAGGGGCGTGTAGACCACATTCTTTCCTTACCCGATTCGGACTATGCAGACACGCCCCTGCTTGACCGCTGCCCTTATTTTCGCGAAGTAATAGACAGTTTTAAGTGTGAAAAAACCTCGGTGCGGCTGATGGCGCTGGGCGCGGGGAGTCACATCAAAATGCATAGCGATGCAGGAACCTCGTTCGAGGATGAAATGGCGCGGCTGCATATACCGATTGTTACCAGCCCCGAAATCTGCTTCAGCATTGAGGATGAGGAAGTTCACTTTGCTGCCGGGAGTACTTGGTATTTGAATGCTAATTGCCTGCACGGTGTAAATAATGACAGCCCGCACCCGCGCATCCATTTGATGCTGGATTGCCCGGTCAACCCCTGGTTGGAAGAATTATTTTTTACTGCGGGATTCGTGCCGGACGACAAACCGAAATATGGCAGCTCATCCATCAACGATTACAACGTGGCAGAAGTCATCGCCAATTTGATGGCAATGGACAACGATACAGGCAGGCAGATGGCGCAAAGACTGGTAGCAATAAGGGATGCAGGCTAAGCAACATGAATGAAAATTTTTCTGCCGAAGAGCGTGTATTACTACGCGGCAAGCAAGTACGAGAAAATGAGCTGAAATCGCTGCAAGCTTGGTATCCGGTCTTACTCGGCAATGATGCTTTGTGGTGGCGCTATTTTGGCAAAAAAAAATTTAGTGAGCCATTCTTTCACGATACTGTTTCCATCCTCAATCGGCAACATAGCCCCTGCCTGCAAACCGCTTTCGATGCAGCGAGAAAACTTGATGATGTTATTGCACCCAGCGCGTTTATTTTTCATGTCTCGCGCTGCGGCTCTACTCTACTGACCCAGTTGCTCGCCTCAATGCCAGAGTGCATCGTGATGTCTGAGTCCTCCGTCATTGACTCATTCTTGCGGCGCTACCATGCGGGAGAAATACAAGGCGATGCGGGAAAATTGCTACGCGACATTGTCTCTGCTCTGGGACAAAGACGCTTCGCCGAAGAGAGCCATTTCTTTATCAAGCTCGACAGCTGGCATATTGCCAGCCTGCCGCTATTCCGTCGCGTGTTTCCCGATACACCATTCCTGTTCCTGTACCGCGAACCGAAACAGGTTCTGGCCTCACATCAAAGACAGCGTGGTCGCCAAATGGTGCCAGGAATGGTCAATGCAGCGATGCCAGCACTCGATTTTTCTTCGCTGCCACCGAGTGATCTGGACGCTTATTGCATAAAAATGCTGGCATATTTTTTCAGCAACGCTCACCGCTATGCCAATGAATTGATCATTATCAACTACCAGCAATTGCCACACATCGTCTGGGATACTTTGTTGGAGTATTTTTCAATCTCCCCCTCCCCTGCTCAGTTGAAAGAGATGAAATTACGCAGCACAATACACTCTAAAAACAAGACTATATTTTCTGGCGACCCGCAAGACATAAAAAGCGTCGATACTCGGACATGCGCGATCATCAATCCTCATTATGCGATACTGGAACAATTGCGAGCGTTCTAGATGAAAAAAAACATCTCACTACTGTAAATTTACCGAAACTGGCACCGCCTGTTACGCTCACTCGCCCCGAAACAAGCCACGCATGCGCCTCCATCTCAACATCTGTTGAGCCACGACTGACACCAAAAAACAAGCTGTACGGAACGCCGTAAAATCCCAGCAATATTCTGGCTACCACCGCTCGCGGGAAACAATTCGATTCCCATGGGGTATAACGCGAGGCCATCTGAACGACGCGGGCGACCGAACGCGCCCGGTTCTCGCTGCCCGGATCAAGCAAAGGCACCCATGGGGCGATGCCAGCTTGCTCCCCAAGCCAGGGAGCCATGCGCCGAAAATGAATAGTCAGAATCAGGAAACGGCATATCCCCAACATGAGCCATACGGGGAAGAACCAGCATTTTACAAACCAAGAACTACGGGCAAAGCTTTTTGCCTTGCGGAGAGTTAGCGATGTTTTTTTAAAATTGGGGAAGGGAGAATTCATTGCAAATTTTATTTTCCTAGCTCGACCTACAGATTCGCTCTAAACGAAACATTAAGTAGTGAGAGTATCTCGTGACGATACATTGTAGCCAATAATTCGCGGATTCAAGTTCGCAGTACAACTAAGTTCTGTCGCATTATCGCATTGATCGGGGAGGTCGGTTAAGCTACTGCGCCTGAGAGCAAGAGAGAAAATCATCATCTTGAAGATGACAGGCATGAGATTTCCTCAGGAAATGAGTAAGACTAGCACTTATCGCACGGTCCGCAAAAACAGCACCACCGCCCAATGGCCAATTTTCTTCCATCAATACAGGAATGACAGAATTTTGACAGGCTCGCTAGGGTGAAAAGGTGATCTATAATGAAAACGAGTGAAAGGAATACAAAACAACTCTAAGAACCTCGCCATTACTGTGTTTGGTGCCGGGGCCGGAATCGAAAACCAAGCACAGCAATGGATTCCTCGCCACATTTTAAAAGTTACTGCAATAGTTACTGCATTTTCTGTTTACTGCACCTCATTGACCACCTCATCTTCTCGATAAATGTCATTGGTCAAATCATCTATATCATCCATCGACATGGTCGCCACAATATTACGCGCCTTGGTTATTTCTCCGGTAATCATGTCGATTTCTGCCGCCGTCAGTTGTGGTACGCGACGGCGAACCATTCCAGGTATTGCGTCAAATATGCCTGCGACTTTTGATGCAGTTGAAGTCAAAACTTGCTCAAATAATACCATAGGCGCAAGTTCCCCACGTGTAATGGCATTTTGCATTTCCACCTTGTCGGCCTGCTCTTTCGCCAAGCGCGCCCGCTCAGTGGCTAGATCAAGACCACCAGAAGATGCGCGGCCAGCAGCCATTTCGCGCAAGTTAGAACAATAAGATTTTAACCACTCGCCAACGGTTCCACCTTCCTCCAGTATCCCGCGAGTCATCAAATTACTTACTGTCTGTTGGGTGATTCCAACCATTTCACCGAATGTTTCCTGTTTAACACTATCTTTAAGATCAATTACCATACAGCCCCCTTTATAAAAGTTTTATGACTAGCGCTTAATCGGGGTTCGAATTACCCTTGAATTGAACCCTCAGGGAGTACCTTTCACTTACCCCGCTCACTCTCAACGCATTAACTGCTCATCAAGTTCATCAGCCATTGCATATAAGATTCTGTGATCGCCGCTTAATGCCATCATCACTACAGCCTCATCAAGGCTGATGCCTTGTGCATTGTTCGGGTTTAACTTGCGGGATAGCTCTCGTGCATCCATGCCCATGCGTACAGCAAGTGCAGGCACTCCACCTAGATACTGATGCCCTGTCTTATATGCCGCGCCTTTAGTGTTCATCTTAATCCGCCTTTCTCTTCGCTTCAGCTACTTGCCCACTGGACAGGATAAAAGGGATTAAAGGGATAAAACTAGATGGGTTAATGTGCCGCAAGACTTTAATCCCTTTTATCCCTTTAATCCTGCGTCTCCAGTCTCTTTGGTGTAACTCATTAATATAAATAAATAACTCTAAAAAACCTTCTAACAATACAAGGATAAAAGGGATAGAAGTCATATTGCCCCCCGTGCTAATGGGTTGATGCAGTAATACACCGATGGCCGCCCGCCGTTCGTTGCTTCCTTGTATGGACCTGCAATCAGCGCCCGCCCTTTCAGCAGCTCAAGCGCGGCTATCAATCTATCCACCTTAGCAAAGCGGCTGTGATAAGCACGATGGATGTCGTTGCGCCTGAACTCGTTTGACTCTTGCCGCTCAATCCATCGCCATAACACCTTGGCATCCTCTATACCGGGATCAGCTCCAACCATGTCAAACACTGCAACGGCATGGGGTATCAACAACGAACACAGCCGCACGGCGCGGCGCATCGTGTCAGCGTTAATTTCTGTTCCTTGCTTTAGTCCGTGCTCAGCTACATGCATCAGGCCAGCAACGCGCAACGCACCGCCCGGCAACTTGGCGCACCAGTCGCGCAAGCTTTCCAGTTTGCCGCCGTCTGCTTGCCCGTCCTCAATTCTTTGAGCAAAGGTTATCCAGCCATTGCGCGCCGCCTCTGAAAGGGTTAGCACGTGTTCCGCTTCTTCTCCCAGATCGTTGCTGGTTGGCTCTATATCCAACAGCCCAAGCACAGCGGCGCGGTAACGGTTCGCCAGTTCAGCAGGGATAGCACCACGCCTCGCCATGTCGCGCTTGCCGATGTTGCTGGCGGGGTAGCACCAAAAGAAGCGGGCAAACAATCCGCTAGAACGAAATTTCCGCTTAGCATTGGGTTGCATGTCCTGTATCAATCCCGGCTGAATACCAATGCCAAATGTTAACGCCGGACGGTCAATAATAGCCGTGCGACTGCCACGATCCACGCGCACAGCGGAGCCGGAATACGCTTGCAGGAATACATCTACATACGCCTCACCTCCCGTATAGATGCCCGCCATAACGCTGAATATACCTCCTTCATCAGTGAGTACAGCCATCTTGCCGCCATGTTCCATAAGCATCTGCTGCAAGCGTTCTGTTGTCGTGTCACCAGTGAATAAGCGCGGTGGTAATTTTGGCTCTGGTGTTTGTTCGTGCAGCTCTGCAATTTCGCGCACCATTTCACCGCGCCGTACTGGGCTATCTTCTTTTGCGGCTTCAGACTGCAACCTTTCAATGCGGCGTTGATTGATTGCTCGCAGTGTGTCTGCCTCCGTAATTTCACCCGCCAGCGCTTCCTTGCGCTTTGCTTCCCATAGCAGTGCTGGGGCTAAGAGGCGCTGAATTACCGCGCTTTTGCGCTCCCCAGAATCGGCAAGTATCGCCGTCCAGATACAACACGGTTCGGCATAATCATCACCATGCGGCGACACAACAAACTTGCGTTGTAATGCGAGGGACAGCACCGACAGAGCAAACAGCGTTGGCATAGTTGGTGAGACTTGCAAGCCATCAGCCAGCGCCGCCGCATACTCGCCAAATATGCTTGGCAGTAACTCTGGTGAAATTTCTGGCGCTTCATTCCTGCCAAATAACACTGGCGGCTCCCATTGTTCAGCCTCTTTCGTGTTGCTTGTATCAGTGCTTGCGCTGGTGTTTTCCGTCTCTGTCGGCGGAGATTGCTCACATGCTGACACATCCGCCACTTGCGCCGCGCCTATGTCTCGCCTTATGGCATCCGCTCCTTTTAATTGATATAGGTCGTTAAAATCTGTCGGCGCATTCGTCATATCACAGTCGGTGAAGTCTGGCGCAGCGAGCGAACCACACACGGCCACAGTTGCCGCCTGTGCTTTGCTTAGTCCGGGGTTGCCCTTTGTTAATTTGTCATCATCTGCACAAAGGATTAGCAGTGCCTCGGGATGTTTTGACCGTAACGCTCTGGCAACTGGCTCCATGTTGCCCGCATTGAATGTCACCGCAACTGCGTGACCTGTAGCTTCGTGAATGCTGCACCCTGTGGCGTAGCCTTCCGCGATACATAGCGTGCGGTCATACTCACCAATCAGAAAATAACCGCCCTTGATTTCGCCGCCTGTTAAAAATTTCTTGCTTCCGTCTGGCTGGATAAGCTGCAAGCTGGTTAGCGTGTCACCAATAATCACGGGCACTAGAAGCTGTTCTCGCAATTGACGGATGCCATAAGGCTTGATGTGTTTTTTAAGCAGATAAGCATGAACCGCATGCACCATGCCAGCCTCACCCCACAGCTTTACGGCCTTCTTCTTCGCTACATCGCGCAAGCGTGCGGCTTCATCCTCCCGCGCTTGTTTTGCGACTTCTAGCTTGCGCCTGTTTGCATCGCGTTCAGCCCGTGTCATCTTGGCATATGGTATGGCGCTCCACGTTTCAGACAATCCAGTTTTCCAGCTGCCGAAACTGCCAGCGGGAAGCCCCTCAAGGAATAAGATGCACCAGCCGCTTTTGCTTCCCGACTTATCGCCATCAACGTGAAACCGTTCTACTTTTCCAGTTCCTTGCGGGGTGTAGCTGGTATCTATTCCAGCGCTGCGCATAGCGGTGCAAAACGCCTGTGTTGGTTCAACACTCATAGGCCCCCACTTTCTGCAACTCGCTTGCGATTTTTTCGACACTTTCCCAATGCTGCCCTAGCAGATAACGCGCTTGCAATTGCGTCCATGCAAGGGCGATTTCAGTACCGAAAATTTTTTGCAGTAGGTAGCGTGCCTGCCTAACATCCTGCGAACTTGTGCGCCACACGCCAGCGGGCGCTATGCCTGCCTGCATGAGTTCGGCCTGTTGTCCGGCCATCAGGATTACAGCAGAGCGCAACGCAATTTCTTCAAACACAATTGAGGCATCTGCCAATCCAACAAGACCAAACACCCCAAGTGCGCCGCGCTCTTCATCATGGCTTGGTGGTTCGGCTTGCTGTGGGGCTAACAACGTATGTCCGCTGCCATCGCGCAGACTAACCACGGCACTATGGGGCGTTATTCCGTAATGCTGCGCCGCGACCACATGCCCAGCTTCGTGGTGTGCAATTGATTTCCACCTATCCGCAGGCGGTTCCCAGGTCGGATAAACGCGCCACTTAAAACGCTCTGGCGGTTTCATTTCGCAAGCTCAGACTTGAAGCGGTTATAAGCCACATTAAACTCTTCACCTTCTGGCTCAGGAAAGATGTCCATCAGTACCGCATCCCATATAACTACACTTCCAAATGACCCACCCAAACTACGATCAGTCATCGCATGGTACGCAACAAAAATATCCACTATTGCAGCGCGTAGTTTTTTATCACTTTTCAGCGCACTTTCAATTTGACCAGTGATGCCGCTACAGAGTTTTTTAAGCGCTTCTGTCGCTGCGTTAGATGCGCAACTTAGTTCGACGGATAGCTTATTTACTTCATCATGGAGTATTTTTTCATCACCTCGCGATTCTTCCAGTGCGGTTTTGGCAAGTTGTTTTTCAGTTTTAATATGCTCTAATTCTTCAGCAGAAGCAGTGCCGCGTATCGCCATTCCGCGCAACTCATCTGCACGCTTAGATACATCTGTTAAGTGATTTTTAGCTTCTTGCTGCTCCTTCACGTTACTGCGAAGCTTTTCGGTAACGGTTTTTTGCTGCGCTTCGAGTGCGGCTACTTTTACACGTGTCTGAGCGTAGATTTTATGATTGCTCATGCTGCCACCTCTGCGCACATGGTCTTACGGTCGGCCATCAGCTTTGACACTAAAGCGCGTATCTCATCGTCCGATTTTCCGGCTACACGGGCGGTTAGGATGGCCTGTATCTCATGCTCGGGCCATGCAACGGAATTAACTCCAATGGATACTGGCTTAGTCATTAATCCCTCATGTATCCTGCTGTAGTGAGTTGTGCGGCTGCCACCCGTTAAAAGTAGTACTGGGGCAAGTCGAAGTAATTTAATTTTCGGTGCGCTCATTGCTGTCATCCTTTCGTGTTTGTTGAGGTTCGTCCGTGTTGCATGGACAGGGAACATTATTGCCAGCCTACCAGTCCGGTTTACAGGGAAAAACCGGACTATTTCATGTCCGCTTGTCGACGAAGGGATGGGCTAGGCTGCGGTTGGATTTATAGCAATGCGGGGTGGTTACACTGGTAACGACTGAAAAGAAAAACAGAGGGGGAGTTGTTATTTGTTGAGCTTGCGTTCGTCAGCCCGGTATTTCTTGACGGAAGAAGGCTCGATTTCCCCATCAAGACCAAGCACACAATTCGTGATAGCGGCAAGTGATTCATCGGAAAAGCTGACACTACAATCAGGCGCTAAAGCATCTGCCTCTAATGCCCGCAAAAAGTCACGGATAGATGATTGCCTGCTTCTTAGTGCGGCAGCGGTTAGCGTGTTGCGTGGCGTGGGTTCAACGTCCTGCATCTCGGCAAGAGCATCCAGCATATCGGCAGTGCTCGGCCAGTATTTCAAATCAAATTGCCCACGCAATGCATCAAGGTATTTTTTCACCGATGAAGTGTATCTGCCATATGCACCTGCTCCGTCCCCCCTGTTTTTACTTGCGATTTTTGTGGCGGATTCGATCAGATCAACAGGGTGATAATCATTAGGGCGCGCCAAGCTATTTAGCTCGCAAATTTTGTTGCGCTTGCGGAGTAGATCCGCCAGTTCAGAGGCTTTATTTTTTATGCTTTGATTTAATCCTTTCGTTCCATCTGCTCCTTTGATTTCCTTGACGGCATCGCGCACAGATTCCATTTCCTTTAGACTCCACCCCGCCGCCGTTTCAACGATGTTGTTAATGACATATTGCCAGTGCTCCCAATTAGAGTTGAAGGGATAACCACGGGGACAAACGCGGAACAATTCATCGTACACGTGCGCCATGTTTTCACTATGAGCAAGCAAGCGTTCTATGATGATGTTATGGCTGGGCCATATTTCGTGCTCTACGTTGTATAGATGTTGAATGTGCAGGTGCGCTTCCACTTGCTCAACTGGTGATGGTTCTTTCATAACTCGCACCCTTCACAGTGCCGCCTTCAAACAGGAGCCGCACCACGCCGGTGAAGTATCCGGCGTTTCGCCCCGTCGGGCTAGGTGCGGCAAACTCATATTACTTAATCACAGTTAGGTGCGCCTTGCTCTTGCAAACTATCTTCGCTTCCATTACAGCGGACTTGAGACTCTTCATCGCACAAAGAATTTCCTGCATGGACTGCTCATCAATCCACATGGTTTTTTCTCCGTGGTTTCTTAACTCAAAATTACCGCCAAATAGAGATTCAAAGCTGTCATGTTCAACCATGTTGAGCGCAAAGTCTCTGAAGCTTTCTGGGTCAGAAAAATAATCAAATTTAATACTCGCGTTAAGATCAGTGTCAGCCATAGTGCTTGTCTCCTTTTAAGGTACTGCGCTTTTGTTAGAGGGCATGCAAAGCCCCGCGGTTCTCTTGATCCGCATAAGGGCGGCAACATTGCTTACGCGGCCATGCTTGGTAGTGGTATCACGTCCGCCCCCGCCTTCAACTTATCCAGATAATCTGACCATTGCTGCATCATCTTCCGGCGTTCGGCTAGGTGTGCGGTGCGGTTATATGCCCGTCCATTTGGATCGCGCACGGCATGGGCAAGCTGATGCTCGATGAAGTCAGGCCGCACCTGTAGCACTTCGTCAAGGATTGTTCGCGCCATTGCGCGGAAACCGTGGCCGCTCATTTCATCTTTAGCAAAGCCCATGCGTCGCAGCGCCGCAAGGATGGCGTTGTCGCTCATTGGTCTATTATTGGTGCGCGCACCGGGAAACACATAACGCTCGTCGCCTGTTAGTGCTTGCAATTCGCGCAAGATTTCAACCGCTTGAAAAGACAACGGCACTAAATGCGGCTCGCGCATTTTCATCCTTTCAGCGGGGATATTCCATTCTGCATTATCTAGATCAATTTCCACCCATTCCGCTCTGCGTAGTTCACCCGGTCGCACAAAGAAAAGCGGTGCGAGGCGTAGGGCGCACTTGGTGACGTAGTAGCCTTGATAACCATCAATGGCACGTAATAATTCACCTATGGCCTTTGGGTCAGTTATGGCGGCATGGTGCTCAACTTTTTTACTGGGCAAGTATTCACAGAGGCGTGCAGTCGGGTCACCTTGGGAATATCCTTTTTTTGCAGAATAGCCAAATATTCGGCCACAGTTCCAAAGAACACGGCGGGCAATATCTAGCGCGCCCCTATCAACGATTCGTTGGATTGCAGCATCTATCTCTGGTGTGGTGATTTCATTTATCAGACGATTCCCTAGCCAAGGAAAAATGTCTTTTTCCATCCAGCGGATAATTTTTTCTGTTTGAGCATCGGATCGCTTGTCCGTTGGAACAGTAGCCCACTCTCTAGCAATCTCTTCAAACGATCCTGCAACAGGTAAACCCGCATCTATACGCCGTTCGGCTTCTAGTAGCTTCACCTGCTCCAGTTTTGCAGCTTTTCGCACATTACTGGGGTCTGTTCCTGCCGCCACCAGTTCACGCGCTTCATTCGCATTTTTCCGCGCCGCACTCAAAGTGGTATCAGGGTAAACTCCTAAGGAAATAGTTTTGCGCTTGCCGCCAATGGAATAATCCAGCCTCCACCACTTTGCGCCATCCGGCTTAATTAGAACATAAAGCCCGTCGCCATCATTCAAACGAAACATTGACGGCTTAGGTTTGGCGTTCTTAATCGTCACATCGGCTTTAATTTTGTGTCGAGCCATTGCAATAACTCCCAGCTAAAAAAACAGTAACTTCCAAAAAGGAAAAGCAGTAACCCATCAAGAGATGGGTATGGAAAACGTGAGTTACTGCGAAAGTTACTGCATTTTCAGCCGAATGGCAAGGGATGTTGGCGCACTGCCTCGAACAACAAAAGCAAAAATACTTATGATTACATTGACTTTGCGGACTCAATCGAACCGCATCGAACTATTTATTGGTGCCCGGGGCCGGAATCGAACCGGCACGGAGGTTTTACCCATCCGACGGATTTTAAGTCCGTTGTGTCTACCAGTTTCACCACCCGGGCAGTACTGAAATTTCTGTAGGTAACACATCTTGCAGCGGCGCATTATACAGGGATGCGCGACTGGGTGAAGTGCATGTGTAAATTATTTGAATGCCAATAAAAAACTATCATTTATTATCTTGACACAAATTTGAATATCTCTATAATGCGGACTTCGTTTTTGCGGGAATAGCTCAGTTGGTAGAGCGATACCTTGCCAAGGTATAGGTCGGGAGTTCGAGTCTCCTTTCCCGCTCCAATTTCTTGGGAAAGCATTTTTTGCTTTCCCATTATTTTTTGTAAGACTTCGGTGCGATAGCAAAGCGGTTATGCCCCGGATTGCAAATCCGGTTAGCCCAGTTCGACTCTGGGTCGCACCTCCAACGTTTTCCCTATACACAGCAAGACTTGTAGCGTTTTAATACCCGTTTTACACTTTCAACTCTTTAGCAAGTATGAATCAAGTTCATTCCCTTGGGATAATATTGCAAAGGCGCAAGTGCAGTGTTCAGTGGAGTGATTTAACCACGCAAGGAGCTGGGGGAAGCTAACTCTGCTTCAGTTAAATGCTTACAAGAGTATTGTGGACACAACCGTATTACCTTTTCCAACATACTCTAATGAATTGAAGCTCAGCCCTTTCGCCATCGCGATACCCCGTCCATGTAGATCGAATGCTCTTGCTGGATCGAATTCCAAATACTTTTGCCATTCAAACCCCTCACCTTGGTCACTTATCGTCACCACAAAGGCATCAGGTTTTCTCTCCAACAATACCTGCACAACTAGCTCAGAGTAGCGTGGCATCAGTAAACGGCGCTCGACTTCATCAGCCCACAATCCATCACCTAGAAGCAGGCCTTTTTCCGCATAACCGATTCTAAGATTACCGTGCTCAACTGCATTGACGAGCAACTCGGAATAGCCGTTTACGGTTCGCTCCGGCTTCATACTGGCATCAGCAAGCAATAGAGCAAGGTCTCTCGCTTCGTGTAGTGAACGGAATTCAAATTTCGCATACTGCATATGACTAAGATTGCTTTTTTGCTGGCTTAGAAGCTCTCGCAGCTCACGCTTGTTCTGAATTTCCTGTAGCGCATTTTTTACCACGCGCAATAACACGTCTTGCATAACTGGCTTGATTAAATAGTAATAAGCCCCTAGGGCTAGACCTTCAACCACATCATTAGTTTGATTCGCTCCTGTCAGCATCACCACCATTAAGTTTGCATGTTGGCTATCCGCCTTGATGCGTTTTAACAAACTGATTCCATCCATACGCGGCATATTTTTATCCAGCAGAATCAAATCAAAGTTAGAGGGTCGCGCCTGCAATTTTTCCCAAGCATCTATACCATCTTGAGCGAACTCAACTTCATATCCTGCTTTTATTAAACTTTCACCTATAACTGACTGAATAAAATCATCATCATCCACTAGCATCAATCTAAATAGGCTAGACATTTTGCATTCTCCTAAACTGAAATCAGTTCAACTAATTAAATCGTCAGACTTGCCCAAATAAGCCACGATTTGCGCTGAAGCATCGTTGAAAGCAGCATCTAGTCCAGATGCAAGCGTATAAACCGTCATTGAATCAGCTGCTCGCCCTGAAATCTCCAGCCCTTGGCAAATCTCACCAAGCTTCATGGCTCCAACCATTAACGCAGCCGATTTCAACTTATGTGCTACCTGCACGACCACATTGGCATCATTCTCTGCAACGGCTACATCAATCATTGCCACTTGCTCTTTCGCATTGACAAGAAACCTATCCAACACCCGTTTATGCATCTGAGCATTGTCACCGACCATACGCGACAACATAGCGGCATCCCATATCAACTTAGGCAGAACAGCAAGCTCATCGCTGTTAGCTGACTCGTTAGGCTGAACTATACCATCGTAACTCTCCTCAGCATTTGTAGAGTGCGATGGCAGCCACTTTGCAAGCATCTTCCCTAACTCATTTAAACGTATTGGTTTAGACAGATAGTCATCCATACCAGAGTCAAGACAGCGCTGAGCCTCACCCTGCATTGCATTTGCCGTCGCCGCAATAATTGTGGAGTGGTTTCCCTCAAGCTGTTCTTCACGTATGGCAGCTGCAAGTTGAAACCCGTCCATATTTGGCATGTGGCAATCAGTCAGCAGCAAGGCATAGTTACCAGTACGCCATTTTTCAAGTGCTTCTCTACCATCTACTGCCGCTTCAGATGTATAACCTAAAAGATGTAATTGCTCGGTAATTACTTCACGGTTTGTTTCATTATCTTCTGCCAGTAAAATGAGTTGCCCTGCTCCCAACACTCGATCATTATTTCGATTTCCTTGCCTCAAATCACCCATTATAGCTATATCTCGTGCGGATATTTTTCCGCAGGCGATGCCTACCGACTGAAGTAATTCGCCATAAATCATCGGACAAGTTGACACGCTCACCACTTTAGAATTAATCAGACTGCTACTACCTCTGAAAAATTGCACAATATGGCTTTTTGCAAATTGGCTACTTGTATGTGCATTGGCTGAATCCAGAATAACGACATCATGATCACTACCATTACCCGCGCCTTTAACATTATTCTTTATTTCCACTTCTGCACCGACTGAGCGTAAATAGGCTGGCACAAATTCCGCGTAAAACGGGCTTGCACTCACCAGCAGTACTTTCACTCCAGACAAGTCTGGCGCTATTTCCGAAGTGCTCAAAGTATTTGCTTCTTGTAAAGGCAATTCCACGCAAAATTCGCTACCTTCACCCAATGTGCTGCGGACCTGAATTTTTCCCCCCATCATCTCAGTCAATTTTTTAGTAATGCTCAGACCCAGACCCGTTCCCCCAAAACGACGGGTTGCTCCATCATCTGCCTGAGTGAAGTTTTGGAATAGATTCGCCAATGTGTCCTCAGACATGCCGATACCATTGTCAGTAATTGTCATCCGCAAGCATGCCTTAGCAGCGTTTGTTTCAGATTTTTCTACACGCAATACAACCTGAGAATCCCTGCCTTCTGTTTTGGAAGAAAACTTTAGTGCATTTCCCAGTAGATTAAATAGTACCTGACGCAATCGTAATGGGTCGGTCATGATCATTGCTGGTAAATTTGGCGCAACAAACACATAAAAATCTGTCTTATTACTGGTTACAACGGAAGGAAGAATTTGCGCGGTCCCTTCCACAACATCGCGAAGATCAACCGGAATATTCTCAATACTTAATTTACCAGCCTCAATTTTTGAGAAATCCAAGATGTCATTCAGAATACTTAACAAGCCAAGGGCAGATTTGCGTACAGTTTCCAAACGATATTGCTGCTCGCGCGAAAGTGGAGATTCCAACAGAATATCTAACATCCCCACTACACCATTCATGGGAGTACGAATTTCATGGCTCATATTGGCGAGAAATTCTCCCTTAGCTTGGTTGGCGGAATTGGCGACTTCTTCCGCATGTTTGCGCTCGGTAACGTCAGTACAAATTGCGATGTATTCTTGATTCTTGCCGTTGCTTCCCATAAATGGAGCGATAGTGGTATCCACCCAGTACACGCTGCCATTCTTAGCACGGTTGCATATCTCGTCATGCCAGACACGACCTGCGACTACCGTTTTGTACATTTGCTTAAAAAAGCCCTTTGCATGCTGCCCAGAATTCAGGATGAGATGATTCTGCCCCATCAATTCTTCACGGGAGTACTCGCTAATGGCACAAAATTTATCGTTGACATAGCTAATTATTCCGTGTACATCTGTAATCGCTACAATAGCATGTTGATCCAAAACAAATTTCTGCTGTTCGAGTGCAGACAATGCCAAATGTGCCGAAGCTTCGCTATTGCGTAACTCTTGGGTTCTCTCGTCAATCATTTCTTGCAAGTGATCACGATGCAATGTCAATTCCTGCTCAACGCGTTTACGCTCAGTAATGTCGCGAACAACGGCGACAAAGCGCGAACTCGTTTCTGGCACCGATACCAATTGCAGAGAAATTTCCACTGGAAATTTGTTGCCATTCTGGTGTTGATGTACCGTCTCAAAATTAAGCACTGCCTTACTGCCAGATTGCAAAGGAGCGATTAGCTGCAGAAATTCTTTCTTAGAAATATCTGGCATAATGTCGTAAGCGTGCATTTCTGCCATTTCATCTGAGGTGTAACCGACTTGCTCTATCGCACCACGATTGACATAAAGAAACTTCAACGTTTGCGCATCGTACATAAAAACGCAATCTAAAATTTGATCCAGCGTGACCTTGAACTCCTTAATTTTCTGCTCGATGCCTCTACGCTCGGTAACATCACGCAAAACCCCGACAAATCGAATCGTTTTTCCATCTGTGTTGCGCACTGCATTAAAGGAAAAATCATTCCAAAAAACCCCACCATTCTTCTTAGGACTCATAATTTCCGCATGGAATGCCTGATTCTTATCAACCGTCTCGAGCATCACAGCAGTCAAGTTAGGTTCACTATCTAAGCCAAGCAAGAAAGCAATGTTTTGACCCAAAATATCGTCTTCGTCGTAGCCCATTATCTGCTCTAACACGCCATTAACATAAGTGATTTTTAATTTTTCATCGGTAACCACAACGCCTTGAGACACCGAATCTAATACCTGCTGCAACTCGCCTGCCATATTCATGGCTACAAGATGTGCCTGCTGCAACTTACTCATCTGCAGCAGGTTATACTGAGCCATATTCTGATCAAACATGCTGGCTATAATCCCACCGCCCAGCAAGATAAACACACTCAAAGCAATAAATAGAGCTAGCACCTCTGGGTCCATCCCCCCCGCGTCAACAGCACTATAACTACCTGCGGCAAAGATTGCGCCGGCCATCCCAGTGTAATGCATTCCCGAAAGTGAAAAACCGACAACAATACCACCCAAGCCATTGTATATTAAACTATGTATACGTAGCCTTTCTCCTGTATAAACGATATATGGAACTGCAAATGCAGCAAATACAGCAATACCTAATGATGCTAATAATATTAGCGAATCGTATTTAATTCCGCGAGCAATGTGCATTGCATTCATGCCAAAATAGTGCATGACTGCTATACCCAAGCCCATAACTAGCCCGCTCGACACTATTTTGTATATATTCGCTTGAGCTGCTCGCAACTGGAAGAATCCGAATAAAGAAGCAATTACTGCAGGTAGAATGGACAGAAATGTATCGCGAGAATTTAAGGATACGAATCTAGGCAAATGCATCGCCAGCATTCCGATGAAATGCATAGCCCAAATGGCCAGCCCAAAGCTAATCCCTCCAGCCATCATCCATATATGACTTGCCAAACCTGTGCTAAGCCGCATGCGCTGGATATGAGCAAGCGCGGTGTACGATCCAAAAATAGCGACCAAAATGGAAAGCACGACCATGCCGCCATTCCAGCTTATCTCCATGACTGCCTCTGATAAATATTTGGAGCAAAATGAGTCAAATTAAGTATGCGTGTAGCTCCGCATCGAAGATGCTGAATTTGACTGCGATATGGATCTATCACAGCATCCCCCAATGTTTTAGTTTGCTCAAGCATTTTTTAGCAAGAGACGATGGAGGATCTCGCTCAACATCCCTCTCCAACATGATTACCGCCAGTTTTTTTAAAAAACCAGCAATTCTGCTAGGAGGCTGATTACAGGAAATTGCGTCAATAATTTCTCGTAATACTTCATCCAGCGGATCTGTTATTGAATTTGGGCGCAATGCTTCCAGCAGCTCGCTATCCCCAAGCATCTTTGCCATGCTTAGTGGGGTGGTGCCGTTATCTGCCATTTTGTGGCAATCTGCTCCGCAGCTCACTAAATATTTTGCGGCCTCTATTTGATGGGCGCTGACTGCATAATGAAGTGGCGAGCAGCCCATGGCATCGGGAATATCCACATAACCACAGGCACGCAATTTATCCATATCGCCAACCGATGCCGCTAAATGAAAAATCGTTATGGTGTCATCTTCTGGCAGCGTGGCACTAGGTAAATCACCTTTTCCAGAAGATCCATTATTTTCTGTTGCTGTAATGATCTGGCGGCTTTCACCGTGCGAACTAATATTAAGAAACATGGTGCTTCTCCCTTTCTGATTAGCGGGGCAACAAATTTTCATCGTCTGCTCAATGTTGTTCGGATATATTCACAGTCATATTGCTGCGCCCATGACTCTGAATAACACAACGGTTTATATTGTCTATGGCTGCCTGCGCATGACTGAGACACTCAGCAAAGCGCTCAATCGCCTGTTCAACATCTGCACCAACATCTTTAAGAATAATCTGTCCATAACTAGACAAACTCGCAACAGTTTGGATGTCACCGACCCCGGTGAAAAATACAAAGCGCGTCTTCCCTATCCACAGCTTGGCCAAATCAACTCCGCGTTCCTTTTCCCCAAGAAAATAATCGGCAACGACCACATCAAAATTTTCGGCCTCATATTCGAGTGCGCTGGCAATAGTATTTACCTGAGTAACCTTGTGTCCCATATGTTTTAGCACTTCATTCAGCCATGCCGAACTGATTTGACTGTCATCTAGAACAAGAATTCTCATAAGTTTCTCCTAACATAAAAGCCTGATACAATCTCGGTTGGTGTTTAGTTTACACTTCATACTAAATCTATTAATCAGCACTTACTGCATTGTTTTTATTGAAATATAAATGCTTTATGCATGCCTGTTTAAAATGGGGTTTACTTGTTAAGTATAATGATGTTTAGCTAGCGTGATAACAATCAGCCTAACTTGATAATTCTTGTAGGCGAATGCTTCTTCGACTATAGGAATAGCCTTAATGGAAAGCATGAGGATAGGAGATATAGCTTGTGAGCCACCATATAGCCTTGACTAAGGCTGTAAAAAAAATGCTTAATTGAATAAGCTTACGAATAAGGGAAGCCCAGATTTATTTGATCTTGTCGCTCCCGCAAAGGCGGGAGCCCCGTTAAATCAAAATACTAAATTCCCGTCTTCGTGGGAATAACGAATATCAGTGCATCCTCGGCTATTAGAGGCTATGCAGAGAGTTCTCGCATTTCATGAATAATGCCTGTGAGTTTGTTTTGCAGGTCTGCTTCAGCGGATTGAACGTTGATTATTTCATCTATGCCATTACTAACGATGGAAGATAACAAGTCTTCTTGTTCATTGGTTAATGCGGTGCGTAGCAATGCCTTTTCCATTTCGTCAGTCATGGCAGAAAAGGCTAACCTCATTTCAAGTTTGTTCTGGCGCTGAGTAGAATCAATTTCATTTAGCGCAGTAGTAACATGCTTAATCATTCGCTCAATTGCGAGTCCGCGTCGTTTGGATTCATTCTCCGCCACAATGCCAGCGGCTCTCATTTCTGCTCCTTCAACCAACATAGCCAAATGATCTCGCAAACGCCCACAACGGTCTGGGTCTTCTACGGGCATATTACTCACCAGCATGGCAACATGAGGATAATGGATAGACATTCTGCTCTTAAAGTGAACAATACGATCCATGCCAACCATGTGTTCTATTACAGAAATCTCTAAAGGGCTGGCTTCACCTTGCCCAGACAGCGATAGCGCAATTTCCGATGTACGTATTTGTACCACGCCCTCTAAACCATACAAAGACAAGCCTGACAATACAGCTTCGGCCAAAGCTCTTTCATCAATACTGGCATTAAAGCCTTTTAATGTCTCAAGCAAAGCGCCCATCTCGCTCATGCTAGTCATAGCAGTCATCGCTGTATTGCTAGCATAGTTTGCCATTTCCTTAAGTTGCACGCGATCAGCAACTATGCCCAGCAAATGCACGATCTTGGCTTGTAATTCCTGTGCATTGAAAGGCTTTACCACATAGTCACTACCACCCACTTCATACCCCTTGAGGCGCTCCTCTATCTGGTCGTGACCCGAAACAAAAATTACCGGAACAGATGCTAATGAATCTTCCTCTAGTATTTTGCAGCATGTTTCGTAGCCATCCATTCCTGGCATTTCGATATCCAGCAAAATCAAGTCAGGCGTTTCTGCCAGCGCAATAGCAAGAGCATCATGGCCATCTTCTGCACTGAGGATTTGATATGTTTCGCCTAGCACATCAGCAAACATTTCACGCATAAACTGGTCATCATCTATTGCCAAAATTTTAATTTTTTCACTCATTTCAAGCCCTTTGAAGAAAATGGCACAAGCTATTTCAACCACAAAAAATCATGCAAAAGAGCGTACGAACTGCCGCACGACCATTGGGAAGCTCCCATCCAGAGGCTTATGGCAAACCATACCTAGCGACCACATCAATTTTTTATTGAATTCACCATTCGCCCCAGTACAAAACATCACTGGAACATTTGAACTAATTTCTCTCAACGCCCTAACCTAAAGAGACATCTGAGGCCCTAGGCAGAACCGCATCAACGATTAAGACATCGTAATCATTTCGCATATACAAATTATGTGCAATCTCTGCCAATTCAGCGATTCAGCCCCGCAAATCATGTTCAATAGCATAAGTAAGCAGTTCTACAGTGCTAGACATTCCCATCTTCTGCTGAATGCGCGTCTTGTGCGTGCTGACTGTTTTTGCACTTAAGAATAAATCTCTCGCAATCGTTACAATCGGCATACCCGAAACAATCAAGGTGAATATTTGTAATTCGCGATTAGACAGTAGCTCATGAGGTAACTCGTTCTGATGCCCTACCCGATTATCACTCAGGTCAAATGCTAAACGTTCTCCCACTTCAGGGCTAACATACATCCCGCCCGCGACTACTTTATTAATCGCTTCAATTAGTTTTTTCGAAGCGTTGTCTTTCGTAATATATCCATTTGCTCCCGCCTTAAGCGCTCGCACGGCATACTGAGTTTCCTGATGCATACTGAGCACTAAAATCGGCAGCTTGGGTTTTTCATTTCTGATTTGCTTGATCAAATCCACACCGCTAATACCCGGCATGGACATATCCAGCAGAACCACTTCAAATGGTTTCGCTCGAATTTCTTCAAGAGCGCTTCTACCATCTGCGGCCTCACCCATCATCTCAAAACCATTTTCATCCTGCAGAAGCTGTTTTAAACCCTCCCTCACAATCATATGATCATCAACAATCAAAATTCGGGTCAGCATTATTTTCTCCTCTCAATTCAAGATAGAATAGGAATTTCAACTTCAATACTCAGTCCTTCTCCCTCAATACTATTCACATTCAGTTCCCCCCTCAAGGCGTAGACTCGCTCCTGCATGCCAATCATTCCGTAGGAATCCTTGGCGCGTGTTTTACGCACGTCAATGCCATTGCCATCGTCAGACACTATGAGTTTTAATTTTCCCTCAATGAGACTCAGCGATATCACCACCTGCTTGGCATTGGTATGTCGCACTATATTGGTCAAACATTCCTGAGTAATTCGATACAAAGCTGTTTTCACCTCATCGTTCAGTTTTTCATCAATATCATGGTTGAGAATCTTCAAAATAATTTCAAGCCCACTATGCTCTGCGACCTCTTCAGTTAACCAATCAAGCGCAGCGCTCAGACCCAGATCATCCAACATCACTGGGCGCATATCTGCTGCCATACGGCGCATAACTGACACGGTTCTATCAATCAGTCCGATCATAGATTCCGACCTCATCAACAAGATGCCATTATCAGCAGGCTGCTTAGCTTTAATCCATTGTGCATCCAACTTAATAGTGGCCAGCATTTGCCCTAAGCCATCATGCAGTTCACGTGAAATTCGGCTTCTTTCTTCTTCGCGCACTGATTGCAAATGAGCAGAAAGATCACGTAAACTTTCCCGAGAACGATACAAATCAGTTGCAGCTTGTTTGCGCAAACTAATATCCTGAAAAGCCATAACAACTGCAATTATTTCACTGTTTTCCAGTAGCGGTGTAACAACAAAAGAAACGGGCATCAATAATCCATTTTTTCGGATGAATACATCTTCCTCAGTTGTGTATCCACCCTCTGAGTTCAAGATACGAATCAACTCACGGGTAAAATCCACCTTGGGACTATCCGGTTCCTGCCAGTAAATAGCATTAAAAACATCTTTACCTCTGAGTTCCTTGCTTGTCCATCCTAGCAAACGTTCGGCTTCAGGGTTAATTACCATCAATTCGCCATGTACATTTTGCACGAGAAGGCCTTCGCCCAGCACCGAGGTTACGCTCTTAAGTAATTTTTCACTTTCTTTCAAGCTTTGAATTAATTCATGATATTCACTCTGAATATTCGCAAATGACAAGGCATGCTCAATCACAGGACCCAAACGAGTCAGGTTGTTTTTCATGACAAAATCATTAATACCACAATGCATCAGACTAACCACATTCTCCTCACCAATAGCACCCGAAACAACCACAAAGGGAGTGCCTGGTGCTAATTTTTGTAAAATATGATGTGCATCTTCAACACTAAATCCCGGCAAATTAAAATCAGAAAGGACGATATCCCAGATTTTTTCCTGTAGCGCCTTCCTCATTGCATGTTCGCTATACACCGCTTTACAAATCGCATTCAAACCAAAAGTTTTCAGCGCATGCTCAGTTAACTCGGCATCATTCGCGTTGTCTTCTATCATTAAAACATACAGAATACCGCCCTTTTTTGCATAGCGAATCAAGATGCTATCTCCTTGCAATAGATATTATGCAAATAATATTTTGTATTCCTAAACTAGGAAGCATATTTATGCCGTCTCATTGTGACAAACTAAAACAAAATGTTGCACCTTCATGATTTTTTCCAAATGCCCAAATACGTCCATGGTGGCGCTGAACAATACGCTTTACCGTGGCCAATCCAACGCCTGTTCCTTCGAAATCATCATGGTTATGTAATCGTTGAAAAGCAATAAATAACTTATCTGCGTATTTCATGTCGAAACCAATACCGTTGTCCCGAACAAAATAATATATCTTTCCGTCTTCACTCAGAGCACTAGCAAATTCAATCTCTGCAATGGCATTTTTTTTAGTAAATTTTATAGCATTGCTAAGCAAATTGGTCAGCAATACATGGAGTAAACCGCGATCTGCATAGGCTTGGAGGGATGGCTGGCAGATAAAATGAACCTTGTGACCGACATCAAGTTCTTGCAACTCTGTCATTATCTCTACAGCCATTTCAGAAAGATCAATATTCATTCTACTTACAGAGCTTAGGGCTACCTTGGACAACATCAGCAATTCCTCAATTAGCGTCTCCATATCTTTGCTTGCTGCATGCACGCGGTGCAGATAATTCAAACCAGTTTCATTCAAATTCACGGCACAGTCCTTTAGCAGAACTTGAGTAAATCCACTGATCGCCCGTAAGGGGGCTCGCAAATCGTGTGACACGGAATAACTAAATGCTTCAAGCTCCTTGTTAAGCGACTTCAACTCACGGGTTCTTTCTTGAACTCTTGATTCCAACGCCGCATTAAGCTGGCTTAGTTCAGCCTCTGCTTGCTCCCGATTTTTTCGCTCGGCCATCACATCTAGCGCAAATGATATATCCGCAGCCAGTTCCAACAATAACTGAACAATATCGAGGGTGAAATAGTTCGCTTCCGCCGAGTAAACATTAAAAACACCAAATGTTTTTCCATTTTCAGAAATGGGAAAACAGGCTGAAGAAAAATAGCCTCGCCGTAATGCTTTTTCTCGCCAAGGCCCCATATTCGGGTCGATCCGAATGTCTTGGCAAATACTATGCTTGCCTTCCCTTAGTGCACGGGCGGCAATAGGTCCTTCATTAATTTGAACATTACCCAAGTGAATGTTCAATTGTTCCACATAGCCCTCATTAAATCCTGCAAAAGTTTCTGGAATCAATATATTATCTTTTAGCAAGCCCACCCAAGCCAGACGGAATAACCCAGATTCCACAGCATGCTGACAAATATTGGTGAATAGTTGTTGCCGGTTTTGAGTCCGCACAATTTCTTCGTTTACTAAGCTTAGTAAACGATACGCTTGGCTTAATCTGAGAATTTGATCATTCGCGATTTGCTGAACAGTCATGTCGCGTAGCAAACCGTGAATGATCCAATCCCCGTCTATTTTGATCGCCGTCAGGCTGACCTCCACAGGAATAATTTTGCCATCTAATCTTTTTAATTGCCAGTCGAAGCGATGCGAGCCATCACGCATAGCGAGCACTCTCATTTTCTCGATATTTCTTGATGAAATCTTTCCATCAGTCTGTTTATATGGATATATCTCGTTCAGGTCGCGTCCAATCAAGGAGTTTTTTCCGAAGGCTAGCAATAATTCTACAGCGGCCATATTGCAGTCAATGATCCGATCATGTTTAGACAATATGATCGGATCGTGAGATTTCTCAAATAATGATCGGAGTATGTTTTCATTTTCTCGCAAGGAAATTTCAGTCTGTTTACGAGCTTCAATTTCGTGTTTAAGTTCTGCTGTACGTTGCTCAACTTGCGATTCAAGCGAAGCATTGAGTGCATATAATTCCGCGCTAAGTCTAAAATTAGCTTGATCTAGGTAAAAGCGCTGTAGCGCATGGCGAATAGAGTGGCGTAATTGTTCGAGATAGCCTTCACGCTTGAGAATGTAGTCATAAGCCCCTAAGTGCAAGCTATTCAGTGCACTGGCTTCATCGCCTGAATGAGTGATAATAATAAAGGGTAGCCTGATACCGCGATGCAAGGCTTCGTGAATAAAGTTCTGCGCATCCATTCTGGGCGTCCGCAACTCAGTGAGTACCAGATCGAATTGATGTTCTTGCGACAACAGTAATTGAAAAGCCTCGGCACAACTACCTATGTGATGCAATTGAAACAGTGGCTCCCAAAGAGCAAAGTAATTCTGCGCCAACTCCGCATCTGCCGAACTCGGTTCAACATAGAGTATATGTTTGCATCCCATTGAGTGACTATTCCCGAAAGCTAGCAAACTTCTGCGCTGTCGATTCAGTGCCAAACGCAGGATGTCAGGCAGAGTAGCCAGATAGTCACCCGTTTTCGAAATGTAATCAAATGCGCCGGCGCGTAGTGCTAGTCCGACAGTGTCACTATTTCCGGTGCCCGTAATCATCACAACAGGCACTTCGTCGCCCTTCCCCCGCAATATCGCCAGCACATCCAATCCATCCATATCCGGTAACTTATTGTCGAGCAGCAACAGATCGAACTTGCCATTAGACAATCTTTCCAAACACAGCTTCCCACTACCCACAATTTCAAGAGTTAAGTCACAAGCTTCCTGTGCAAAACGTTCGCGCATTAAATCCGCATCATGTGGATTATCCTCGGCATAGAGTAGGCGAATGGTGGCATTCATCTTTATAAATTTAACAAAGAAGGAAACGGTGGCTCATTAGCAAGTATCCAGAATGTCTTAATGTGCTTAACCATCTCTGCAAACGAGTCATAGTCGAGTGGCTTAACGATGTAGGAATTCAACCCCAATTGGTAAGCCGCATCTATATCCTGTTTTTCACGTGAGGTGCTGAGTACGATGATAGGCAGTTTTTTCCATACTGGATGTTCACGCGCATGGCGTAATACGTCTATGCCATCCACCTTAGGTAAGCGCAAATCGAGCAACACCAGCAGGGGTAGTTGTGCGCAGTCTGGTGAGGGGGTATCGTCTATAAAGTGAATTGCTTCTTCGCCATCACGACAAGAAATAACGGGATTATCAATGGCATGCTCTATGAATGCCTGTAGGCTCAAGTCCAAATCCATATCGTTATCTTCGACCAACAAAATAGGACGCAAGGCCGAATAAGGATTGAGTAATGGCAGGTATTTACTCATTTTCGCTGTCCGTAGCATGCTTCATAGGCAATTCAATGATAAAAATTGCACCCTCTCCGAGGCTAGATTCAGCTCTTATGCTTCCACCTACTTTATCCAGCACTTTCTTGACTATTGCAAGCCCCGCCCCTGTTCCCTCAAACTCCTGAGCACGTACTAGACGATTGAAAAGTCCGAAAATTCGGTCATGGTATTGCATATCAAAACCGATGCCGTTGTCAGTCACGGTCAGCCGACAAATATTATCAATAGCCTCAATATCAATACCTATTCGCGGTGGTTGAGAATCGCGACTGTATTTGATCGCGTTGTCTATCAAATTGGACAGCAGCTGATGCAGACCTCGCGGCCAAGTGCTAATCGCAATTGGCGAGACATTCGTACAAACTTCAACTTTAAGCTCGTCTAGCGTGTGACTACAGTCACGCAAGACAGCATTCAGCATGTCGACTACCACTACCTTGCTAAATGCAGGCTGATCCGATTCAATTCTAGAATATATAAGCAAATCTTCAATTAAACAATCTAGATTTCCAACGGCAGTGAGTATCTGCGTAATACAAAATTGCGCACGCGCTGGTAAAGATTCTTTGAAACGACGCTCCAGTTCTTGTCCATAACCGCTGATACCACGCAAGGGTGCTTTTAGATCGTGCGAAACGGTATATGCAAAGCTTTTCAATTCTTCATTCTTTTTGTGCAACACTTCGTCAGCGATTTTGCGTCGCGTAATGTCAATAATAAAGGCCAGAACATAAGTGCTGCCGTCCATATCAACAGCATTCAGGCCTATTTCTATAGAAAACTCCAAGCCATTTTTGTGCAAACCAAGCAGATCACGCCCTTGCCCCATAAAACGACTACTTGGATGCTCAAGGTAACTAAAAAAATTCTTTCCGTGTATGGAGCGAAAGCGCTCCGGCATCAACAATTCAAACGACTCACCTAGTAGTTCACGGCGGCTGTACCCAAACAGCTTTTCTGTCTGTCTATTGACCATTGTGATGATGCCACGCTGATCAACCATCAATACGCAACTAGGCAAAGCCTCCACCACCTGCATCAAATTTTCACTGCTGAAGATTAATTTGCCTTCTTGCGCAGCAAGACTAGTTTCACCTTGAGAGGCAGTCGCAAGCACATCCGTGTTAGCTATCACCATTGAGTCAATTCTCCTTAAGCCTCCCATAGCAGCTATTTGCGCTTAAATTTCTCCAATAGCCAAATTGATGCATAACAATCTTTGAAACATAATGCATCATACTGTTTTACTTTCATATTGTAATAGCACTAGCCTTAAGTAAACTGTAGGCAGCTGCTTATAATTAGGGTAAGGAAAACCCTACAATCACATTTTGAGCTTTAGCATGCAATACGCTCTAAAGTATTCCATGAGTTGAGTTTTCACTGCGCCTACAACTAAGTTTATTGCAAACCTTGCTGTACAATCAGATGGTCACTGATGCTAATAGTCAAACCTTGATTTTCACACTGCTATTTTTCAAATTTAATTCTGACGAGCGTATCGCAGCAAACTCAGTATGCTAAACACACTTAATCCCGCACAACGCGAAGCCATTACCTATCTGGATGGCCCGCTTTTGGTTCTTGCGGGAGCGGGAAGTGGAAAGACGCGCGTCATCGTGCATAAGCTGGCCTATCTTGTTGAGCAATGTGGCTATTCTCCACGCAATATCGCTGCGATCACGTTTACCAATAAAGCCGCCAAGGAAATGCGCGAACGGGTTAGCAAGCTGCTCAGCGGCGGCAATGCTAAAGGCATGACTATCAGCACATTCCATGCACTTGGTATGCAAATCTTGCGCGAAGAAGCGGGGCTAATTGCTTATAAAAAACAATTCTCAATTTTTGACTCTGCCGATACCGCCAAGATCATCGGTGAACTGCTAGGCTCTCCAGACAAGCAGGATATACGTCTTGCGCAAAGCATTATGTCAAATTGGAAAGCTAATTTTGTTTCACCAGAACAGGCATCCAGCTTAGTTGACAGCGAGGCAGAGCAAGGTATTGCCATCCTCTACACACGCTATCAGGAAACCTTGCGGGCGTATCAAGCAGTGGATTTTGACGATCTCATTCGATTACCTGTTGAGATATTTAAAGGCTATCCCGAAGCACTATTGCGCTGGCAACAACGTCTGCGCTATTTGTTGGTGGATGAATATCAGGACACCAACGATTGCCAATATCAAATGATGCGTTTGTTGGCAGGAAGCCGTGCCGCGCTAACCGCGGTGGGTGATGACGATCAGGCCATTTATGCATGGCGTGGCGCAAGTACTGCCAACTTGCAAAACCTACAAACTGATTATTCCAATTTACGTGTCGTGAAATTGGAACAAAACTACCGATCATCGCAACGAATTCTGCAAAGTGCTAATCACATCATCAAGAACAACACCAAGTTATTTGACAAGAAACTCTGGAGTGATCACGGCCTAGGCGATCAAGTGCGAATTTTTGCTGCCAAAGATGATGAACATGAAGCCGAGTCAGTCGTACTGCGGATGCTGGCACACAAATTCGAACATCGCACCAATTTTGCCGATTACGCTATTCTGTATCGCAGCAATCATCTATCACGTATTTTTGAAAAATATTTACGCGCTGAAAACATACCTTATACCGTCAGTGGCGGCACCTCATTTTTTGAGCGTGCCGAAATTAAAGATCTGATTGCTTATTTGCGCCTTATTGCTAATCCAGACGATGACCCTGCCTTCATCCGCGCCGTGACAACGCCCAAGCGTGGCATTGGTAATAGCACATTGGAAAAGCTAGCAAGCTATGCAGGCACACGTGATCTGAGCATGTTCGCTGCAGCTTTTGAAAGCCCTATGGAAGAGCTGCTGCCCGCACGTCAGCATGAGGAACTCCTCACCTTCTGCAATTTCATCAACCGCATGGAGGCGCGCGCGGACAAAGAAGAATGCGCCCCCGTACTGAGTGATTTAATGAATGCTATCGACTATGAAGCTTGGCTATTTGATAGCCAAGAACCGCGTCAAGCGGAATCAAAGTGGTCAAACGTCAGCGACTTCGTAGGCTGGATCAACCGCAAGTCCGAAGCCGATGGCAAAACCCTGCTTGCAATGACACAGACTATTGCGCTGATGAACTTACTCGAATCTCGTGAGGAGGAAGTCGATGCGGTGTCTTTATCCACGCTCCACGCTGCTAAAGGGCTAGAATTTGGGCACGTATATCTGGTCGGGGTGGAGGAAGGAGTATTACCGCACGAACGCAGTGAAGAAGCTGAGCAGATAGAGGAGGAACGCCGCCTTATGTACGTTGGCATCACCCGAGCTGAGCGCTCCTTACACATCAGCTATTGCATCAAACGCAAACGGGGCAAAGAGTGGATGAGTTGTGAAGCCAGTCGCTTCATAAAAGAACTTCCTCAAGGCGATATCATCTATGCGGGTGCAGTTCCCGCTGGAAGTGCTCCAGAGGTAAGTAAAGAACAAGGCAAAGCCAAGTTAGCGCGTTTAAAATCCATGCTGGGCGGAACTAGTAGTATATAAAATCTTCACGACCAAGCTTCCGGCTGCTTGACGAAACGCTTCCATACTTTGGGCATGCTTTGTAGTAATTTCGAATAACTACGCTCGATCTCTTGGTTAATCAACCCAATCGTTTTCTGGTTCAAACTACTATCTAATTCTTTCAGCAACTGATATGCGACCGAATGATCGTTCAGTTCGCCCAATACATCTTGCAACTTGGCGAGGATATCCACATAGGCTTGAATTTTTTTCGCATCGTGTATCGAAGCAAATAGCTCAGCACTATAACGTAAATTTTTACAGGCAATTCGTAAGCGATGTAGACCTCCGACATCTATGGGATATTGCAGATACTTGCTATATAAATGAACCTTTCTACTGTGCTTATGCAGATTTTCAGCTGCAAAAAACTGTAATTCGCCATCATGGCTAAAGTTGTGCCAAAACTCCCCGTACATCCATGCCCCTAATCCTAGCAGCAGATGCTGAAAACTTCCGCTCTGCAAGGTGGCATGAACAGCTTGGTGATGCTGAAGGCGCAATTCCTCGCTCCGTTGAGCTATCGCTTTCAAACCAGATTGTTTGCCCAAATGTTTACGTACTGAGGGTAAAGTTTGTGCCGTAAAGACATCCCATTCTCGGGTACTTCCCAGCGATGTAGCAAGAGCTGAGACCTGTTCTCGAAAATTCTCTAGTTCTGCATCTGAATGTTGCTCCGCAACCATGCGCAACACAACTCGCAATTTACGTAAAGCAACGCGCAACTGATGTAAATACTCGTCATCTACATGTTGCAAAGCACCAGAGAGATTGGCTTGCAGATGGGATAAGCAAGACCAGACCATGGTTTGTAACACGCCTCCTACTGCATCTACCGAATCAAATTTCGCGTTAGATGATTTAGCAACAGTGGCAGAGACTGGCATATGCAAGTTATATCCATACTCGGCCTTACTCGTAGACTCTATCTCCAGAGGAACAATATCGAGCAAAGCCAAAGCCAGACGAAAAAGCTGCAAAGGTTCGCCAGATTTAAGTTCCAATTCCAGCTCCGAAATGAGATGTACAGATTCTCTAGCGCGCACCTCTCCGCTATCGAAAGCCATTTCAATCAACGCTCCTTCAAACTCCACCATTCGTATACTGCGCGTAAAGTCAGTAAGGAACAGGGGCTGCAATTTATTGCGCAAGCTAGGCTTTAAAGGGCTAGCACCGATTGCTTCTAGTGCCGCGAAATCTAATTTTTCTCCTGCAATAGGTGTTTCCCACTCATTACGCAAATGCAGTCCAGCTTGTACGCCTCCCCCGCCCTTCAGGGTTTGCACGTACTGCTTACCTATGCGGCGTAGACGCAAGGCCATTCTTGCATGATGCAGTTTTAAATTTGGTGTGTCGAAATACACACTGTAGAGCTTGCGCGAAATAGCGGGTTTGATAGACATCGAGCGCAAAAAAGGATGACGCTTAAGGCGCATCATATGCTCTGATGAAATACGTAGTTTTAACTCAGTTTCTATTGCCATCGTAAACAAACCTTTATTAGCCGCAAATTGTGATTATCTTTTAGCATCCATTATTACGGTTGCATAGCATGCCCATACTGATTACCCTACCATCATTATGGATCTAAGAGGTGGCTTCATGAAAAATTTCTGCTTCCATAATCCGACACGAATACTGTTTGGTCAAGGACGCATTGCCGATATTGCACGCGAGATTCCACATGGTGCGCGAGTCTTAATCACCTATGGTGGTGGTAGCGTGATTAAAACGGGTACGCTGAATGAAGTAAGAGCTGCACTTAAAAACTTCAAAATATTCGAATTCGGCGGAATTGAGCCCAATCCTACTTATGAAAAACTTTCGCAAGGTGTAGAGCTTGCACGCCATGCTCAAATTGATTTCTTGCTTGCGGTAGGCGGTGGATCGGTTATTGATGGCACTAAGTTCATCTCTGCGGCTACACATTTCCTTGGAAACACTTGGGATATCGTTTCCAAACGCGCAGTCATCAAGAGCACCATCCCCTTCGGTTGCATTCTCACTTTACCTGCAACTGGCAATGAAATGAATTGTGTTGCCGTCGTAAGCAAGCGAACCGGCTCAGACAAATTAACTTTTGCTAATCGCAAACTTTATCCACGATTTTCCGTGCTGGATCCAAGTAAAACGTTTACCTTGCCACCGCGTCAAGTCGCCAACGGCGTGATCGACGCTTTTGTACATGTTATTGAGCAATATCTCACCTATCCGACCAATGCACGAGTGCAAGATCATTTTGCCGAAGGCTTGCTGTTGACGCTTATTGAGGAAGGCCCTAAAGCTCTTGCCGACCCAGAAAACTACGCAGTGCGTGCCAATCTAATGTGGACTGCAACGATGGCGCTAAACGGATTGATCGGCGCGGGTGTGCCTCAAGATTGGGCCACCCACGCTCTCGGGCAACAAATCACGGTATTGCACGGCTTAGATCATGCGCAGACACTTGCGATCGTTCTCCCTGCGATGCTGCAAGTTAGACGTGAAGAAAAGCGTGAAAAGCTTCTTCAATACGCAGCGCAAGTATGGGATTTAAGAGAAGGTAGTGAAGAAAGCCGCATTGACCAAGCTATCCGATGTACCCGTCAATTCTTTGAATCCCTATCCGTCCCTACCCGTTTCTCAAATTATGGCATTGGCGCTGAAGCGATTTCACCACTTGTCGAACAACTAGAAAAAAATGGCATGCTTGCATTAGGTGAAAATAAAAACTTCGACATCGCGCATTCTCGAAAGGTATACGAATTGGCCTTATGAAATTACTATTATGCATAGTTCTATCAACATTCTTAATCGGCTGTAACGCCAAAAAAGACACCCCCGCTCCAGTCACTACAACAAGCACTGTTAGCCCCGCCGTAGTCGCTGACTTCAGCACCACGATTGATCCTTTAGTTTGGGGTGCCTCAGATGGCTGGACTAACGGAGGCATGTTTAATAACGGCTGGGCAGCAAGTAACGCCACTATTACTAATGGCGCACTTACTTTACAAATTGATGATGTATGTTCGCCATCAACCTTGTGCAGCGGCAAGCCATACAAATCAGGCGAATACGCTAGCAAAGCTAAATACGGTTACGGCACGATATCGGCAAGCATGACTGCCGCTTCTGGACTGGGTGTGGTCACATCGCTATTTACCTATAACGCGACACCTCACGATGAAATAGACATCGAAATTCTTGGCAAAGATACGACTAAAGTCCAATTTAATTACTTTGTAAACGGCGTGGGCGGACATGAAACAATCGTCAATCTCGGCTTTGATGCCGCCGCTGCGCGCCATACTTACGCGATCAAGTGGCTCACTGGCAGCATATCTTGGTATGTAGATGGTGTTTTAAAGCATCAAGTCACTGGCGGCACGCTACCTACAGCTCAAGGCAAGGTAATGGCAAATCTGTGGCCGGCTATCGGGGTAGACTCTTGGACGGGGATTTTTTCTTACTATGCAGTTCCGATCAAAGCCTCTTATACCTATATACGTTTTGACCCAGTATAAAGCTAGAAAAAGCTTTTACCCGCAGATTACGCAGATTATCGCCGATTAAACAACAACTAATGCCCAGCTAATGAGTCACCCATAGAGTGCAAATGCGCATATCTACAAGCACTTGAAAATCTGCGTTAATCTGTGAAATCTGCGGACTGAACTGCATTTTTTGGGATAAATGAGGCCCGCCGCCGAAATTTAGAGGAACGCTCATTCAACACCCCCGTCATCCCCGCGTAGGCGGGGATCCAGTAGTTATATTGGCTCTGCATAGCAGGCAGTATGTCTTGTCTCGCTACGCGAGGATGTTTAAATGACTAGATTCCCGCCTGCGCGGGAATTACGAATTAATCAGCGTTACCTTAATAAATTATTGACGCTGTATCTCTGTGTCTCTGTGGTGAAGCTTTTAAGTGCACTAGGAAGTCTGCATTAATCTGTGGATTGATCGCTTTATTGACGCTGTCGCGTTGCTTCGAACAAACACACCGCCGCCGCCGCTGCCACATTTAATGATTCGACTTTTCCGGGCATGGGAATAGTGATGAGTTGACTACATACACCCGATATCTCTTGTGACAAGCCCGCGCCTTCGTTGCCAAATGCAAGAGCAACTCTGCCTTTTAAATCATTATCGTACAAGCTTGTAGAGGCTTGCAGCGAGCTTGCGAAGATCGTGCCCTCAAATACGGCGGCCACATTAAACAAGTCAGCATGCTCGTGAATACTTAATGCGAAATGTCCACCCATCGCGGCACGCATGACTTTAGGTGACCAAACGTCAGCGCAGCCCGTAGATAAAAATGCCGCATCACAGCCTGCCGCTGCCGCAGTGCGTAGAATAGAGCCTAAATTGCCGGGATCTTGTATGTCTTCCAGCAAGATACAGAAATGACTATGCGAAGGAGAAACATGCGCTGGTGGGATGTCGATGAGCGCTAACAATCCGCTCGGCGTTTTTAATTCGCTCACGTCGGCAAATAGTGCATCACTCAAACAGCTTATGGTCACATCGGGAAGCTGTGCAATCAACTGGCCTATTTCTTCATCCTGCTCTGCGGCTGCATTGACTAACAAGTGCAAGGGATGCTGACCAGACAGCAAATATGCCTGAACAAGATGCGCTCCATCCAGCAATGTCTGCCCTACTTTACGCCGTTGACGGGCAGAGCCTGTCAGTTTACTCAGTTCTTTGAAGAAGGGGTTGTCACGTGAAGATATGTGTTTCAAGATTGATTTCAAGCCGTTTGGTTTACAGGTTCGAGAAGATTGCCCATCTCTTCCAGTGGAGGCAATTCACTCAATGATCGCAGGTTTAGATCATCTAGCAATTGCTGCGTAGTGGCATACAAGGCAGGTTTTCCAGGGACATCACGCGTGCCTATGCTCTCTACCCAGGCACGAGATTCTAGCGTTTTAATCACTTGCGTTGAGACGACGACACCACGGATTTCTTCAATATCGCCGCGTGTCACAGGTTGGCGATAGGCAATAATAGCTAGTGTTTCCATCACAGCACGAGAATAACGTGCGGCTTTTTGGGGATCTAAACGTGCAATGTAATTTTGTAATTCGGGACGGGCGCGAAAACGCCAGCCGCTGGCAACACGATTTAACTCTATGCCGCTGTCAGCATATTTATCCATAAGTTGCTGGAGTAGTTCTTCAACTTGGCGACTGTCCAAAGGCACATCGCTGAGCTTCTTCAATTCCGCCATTGACAAAGGTTCCTGAGAACTCATTAACGCAGCTTCAAATACTTTTTTAAGCAAAATGCTGTCCTGCGCCTGCTTGGCTGAGGATTTTACTTCGGGCAAATGAGGCTCACTCGAGAGTGAGTCGGCTTGTTCGGACATAGATATTTCCTAGTGTTTCAGTTTGCGTGATTTCGACCAAGGTTTCTTTGGCTAACTCTAAAACAGCAATGAAAGTAACAACCAGTTGCGGAATCCCCCCCACGTGATCGAAAAGATTCTCAAATGCTTCAAATTCACCATGACGCAACTGTCGTAGCAAACGAGTCATTTGTTCACGCACGGAAAGCTCTTCACGGCGCACTTTGTGATGCGCATTCACTTTTGCTCGGGTAAGCAAAGTCATCCAGGCAATACGCAGATCATCCACCGATACACTTGGCAAACGTTCGACTACTGTACGCTCGAGCAGCACTTGCACCAATTCAAAGTCGCGCCCAGCTTGTGGTAGCGCATTCAAACTTTGCGCGGCCAATTTCATTTGCTCGTATTCCAGCAAACGTCGCATCAGCTCGGCTCGCGGATCCTCCTCTCCCTCTTCACCCACCTTGGGTGGACGGGGCAATAACATACGTGATTTGATTTCAATCAGCACCGCTGCCATCAACAGATATTCGGCTGCCAGCTCAAGACGGTTGCGTTGCATCAGTTCGATGTAACCCATGTACTGCTGAGTGAGCTGAGCCATCGGAATATCGAGCACATCCAGATTGTGCTTACGTATCAGATATAGCAGCAGATCTAGCGGCCCCTGAAACGTCTCCAGCACCAGTTCCAAAGCATCCGGAGGTATGTAGAGATCAAATGGCATCTCCAGCAGGGGTTCGCCGTGTATAAGAGCACGCGGTATGAGATGCAGTTCGGCCTGACTCATACCATTCTCAGTTGTAGTTCAAACCCATAGTTTCGCGCACATCACGCATAGTCTCTGTGGCTAATTTACGCGCTTTTTCGCAACCATCGGCAATAATGTTGCGCACTAGCGTCGGGTCGTCCAAATATTGCTGAGCGCGTTCTCGCATTGGTTTCTGCTCGTCCAACACCCCAGCGATCACTGGTTGTTTACACTCAATACAACCTATTCCGGCAGTCTTGCAACCATGCTGCGCCCACTGCTTGGTATCTTCGCTGGAATACACTTCATGCAGCTTCCATACCGGGCAGCGCGCCGGATCACCCGCATCGGTGCGACGTATACGTGCAGGATCAGTCGGCATAGTGCGAATTTTTTTCGATACCGAAGCTTCGTCTTCACGCAAGGTAATGGTGTTGCCATAAGACTTGGACATTTTTTGCCCATCCAAGCCCGGCATGCGCGAAGCTTGGGCCAGCATCGCTTGCGGCTCGGACAATATCATTTTTCCGCCGCCCTCAAGATAGCCAAACAAACGCTCGCGATCTCCTAAGCTCAAGCTTTGCTGTTCATCCAACAAAGATTTAGCCGACTCCAATGCCTCATCGTCACCTTGCTCCTGAAAGCGAGTACGCAACTCAGTGTAAAGCTTGGCTTTCTTACCTCCAAGCTTCTTCACCGCTGCTTCAGCCTTTTCTTCAAATCCGGGTTCGCGTCCATAAATATGATTGAAACGACGCGCAATCTCGCGTGTAAATTCAATATGCGGCACTTGATCCTCACCTACCGGAACTTGGGTGGCGCGATAGATCAAAATATCTGCACTTTGCAGCAAGGGATAGCCTAGAAAGCCATAAGTGCTGAGGTCTTTTTCGGAAAGCTTCTCTTGCTGGTCCTTGTAAGTAGGAACGCGCTCCAACCAACCTAGGGGGGTAATCATGGAAAGTAACAGGTGTAACTCTGCATGCTCAGGAACTCGAGACTGAATGAATAGTGTGGCTCGTGCAGGGTCAACCCCTGCGGCAAGCCAGTCAATAACCATATCCCATACGCTTTGTTCAATCACCTGTGGAGTGTCGTAATGGGTGGTTAGTGCATGCCAATCTGCAACAAAGAACAGGCATTCAAACTCCTGTTGCATCTGTACCCAATTCTTTAACACGCCGTGGTAATGCCCTAGGTGCAAACTGCCCGTAGGGCGCATTCCAGATAACACACGATCAGCAAACATAGACTTTTTCTTTAAAACCCAAAAATTAAATTAATTAAATGAATCAAACCAATAACAGGTGGGGCCAAGACCCAGCCCAGCACTGGCGTAATCGCCAAACCGATCAAAATGAACATGCCATATGGTTCGACACTTGCTAATCTATATGCCCAGCGGTGCGGCAACATGCTGATTGCTATGCGTCCGCCATCCAAGGGAGGCAGCGGTAAAAGATTGAGCACCAGCAAAATGATGTTAATTTTAACGCCTATTTGTGCCATTCTCATCAAAGGTTCGGCAAAATATCCACCTTGTGACATCCACGCCAACTTAGCCAACAAACCCCAACACAGCGCCATAATTAAATTCGTTGCTGGTCCAGCCAACGCTACCCACAGCATATCTTGCTTGGGACGGCGTAATGCAGCAAAATTAACTGGAACTGGTTTAGCCCAGCCGAATAGAATGCCCCCCAACCACAGCGTCATAATAGGCAGCAGAATCGTGCCTAGCATGTCAATATGTTTGAGTGGATTCAGAGAAATACGCCCCTGTTGATATGCAGTCATATCACCAAAATGGCGCGCCACATAGCCGTGCGCAGCCTCATGGAAGGTAATAGCGAAGAGTACGGGTATCGCCGCGATGGCGATGGTTTGAATTAATGCATCAATATTCATTTAGCGTCCATTAATCCGTGAAGCCGAAATGGCTTATTTCACCCTTGCCACGTCGCAACAACTCAGGTGAAGATGTGGTTAGATCAATCACCGTGGTTGGTTCTATACCCACCGAACCACCTTCAATAATTAAATCAACTTTATCTTCCAACAGCTCGCGAATCTCATCAATATCGGTAAGAGGATAATCAACATCTGGCAGAATCAGTGTAGAACTAATTAAAGGCTCATTCAATTCCTCCAACAACGCTAATGCAAGCGCATGATCAGGAATTCGCAAGCCGACAGTACTCCTTTTGGGATGTTGCAAGCGACGTGGCACTTCTTTTGTCGCCTCCAAAATAAAAGTGTAACTACCTGGAGTATTGTTTTTCAAAAGTCGAAATTGTGCGTTGCCTACCCGTGCATAGCGCGCCAACTCGGATAAATCACGACACACCAAAGTCATAGGATGTTTATCATCCACACCACGTATTTGGCGAATGCGCATCACAGCGTCTTTATCGCCAAGTTGGCAGCCTAACGCATAGCCTGAGTCAGTCGGATACACAATCACCGCGCCATCGTGTATCAAGGAAACTGCTTGCTTAATTAAGCGGGGCTGAGGATTATCAGGGTGAATACTAATAAATTGCGACATTACGTTTTTCCAAATATATTTTCAGAACAGAGGACTAAAGCTCCCAAGCGCTCCAAATCGGTTTGCATTCTAGAGGGAAATCCGGCAAACGCCCCAAATCTCGATAACTCTCCCCTGGTCCATGATAATCAGAGCCACATGAAGATAATAGCCCGAACTGTGTCGCATAACGTGCAAACTCAGCATATTGCGCAGGCGTGTGACTCCCAGACACCACTTCGATCCCCTGCCCCCCCATATCGGTAAATTCAGTCAATAATTCCTGTAGCGTTGGTTTCCCCATAGCCTTGCGTCCTGCCGTATAACGTCCGGGGTGCGCCAAGACGGCGAGGCCACCTGCATCACGAATCCAGTTAACCGCATCTAGCAAATCCACCCATTGATGCGGAACATAACCAGGTTTACCATTAACCAGATAGCGTTTAAACACGCTTCCCACGTCCTTGCAGTGCCCACTTTCTACTAGATAGCGCGCAAAATGCGTACGGCCGATAATCTCAGGATTCGACGCATAACGATGCGCTCCTTCCAAAACCCCGCCTATCCCACTACGCGCTAATGACTCTGCCATTAATTCGGCTCTACGCATGCGTCCACTACGAATATGTTGCAGACCTTCGACCAATGCTGGATATAAAGGATCAATACCTAGTCCAACAATGTGCAGCGTAAACTTGCGCCAACTCACCGAAATCTCGACCCCGTTGATGAGTGTTATACCACAGCACGCGGCAGCTTCAGCAGCCTCTGAAAGGCCATCAACATTATCATGATCGGTCAGCGCGAGAAACTTAACCCCGCGCTCAGCCGCACGATTAACGACTTCTGTAGGCGACAACAAACCGTCTGAGACGGTTGAGTGACAATGCAGATCGTAATCAAGCATCAGCTTCCCCCCTTCTTCATTACTTTACCTTCTTCAGCGCGTTTACGACGCACTTCTTTAGGATCTGCAATTAAAGGCCGGTAGATTTCAATACGATCTTTTTCACGCAACACGGTATCCGGCTTGCTCAACTTTCCATAAAGCCCGAACTTGCCTTTTAGTAAGTCAATATCGGGATATTTTTCTATCAGACCCGAAAGCTTGACTGCATCTGCAATCGTAGTGCTAGCAGGCACATCCAGCTTTAGCAAAGTCTGTTCATGGGGTAAAGCATAGGCTAATTCAATTGAAATTTTATTATCACTCATTTATTCGCGTACACCATTTCTGCGCGTTGTGTAAAAGCATCTACAAAGCTGTTAGCAATATAACTAAACACGGGACCAACCATTTTTTCCAGCAACTTGCTGGAAAATTCATAATGCAAATGAAACTCTATTTTACAGGCTGTTGGTGAAAGTATGGTGAAATGCCACTTCCCATCAAGTTGGCGAAATGGCCCATCCAGCAGAGTCATTGCAATATCAACAGGGGGGGTACGCACATTTTTAGTGGTAAAGCTCTGTTTTATATTATGATAATTAATATGCACAGTTGCATGCACAGTATTATCACCTGCTTGCTCTACACTTGCATCACCGCACCAAGGCAAGAAAGAGGGATAATCTGCTACATTATCCACTAACACAAACATCTGTTCCGCGCTATAAGGAAGTAACACCGACTTTTCAACTAATGCCATCGCTTATCAAGTCATCCATGCAAAGGCTGGTAGAATATCTCAACCGACCGCAAAACACACCTGCATTCAACTAAAATGAGCATAGTACAAAATAAAAAAGCCTTTCACGAATACTTTATTGATGAACGCTTTGAAGCGGGGCTCATGCTGGAAGGATGGGAAGTTAAATCCATTCGCGCCGGACGAGCGCAACTCAAAGAAGCTTATATCACCATAAAGGATGGCGCACTCTACCTTTTTGGCTCACATATCAGCCCCTTACTGAATGCCTCCACGCACATTAATCCGGATCCAGTAAGAACACGTAAATTGTTACTACATCAGCGTGAAATAGATAAGCTTATTGGCAAAGCGCAACGTGCTGGCTTCACTATCATGCCTTTAGATTTGCACTACAAGGGTAGTCTCATCAAAATCAATATTGGCCTAGCCAAAGGCAAAAAAGAACATGACAAGCGCGCTACGGAAAAAGAGCGCGAACATAAGCGTGAAGCTGCACAGGCCATGAAAAAAGAGCGTCACTAAGTCCTTTGCACGCTTGCTGCATACGCGAATATGAACATCATGAATGTTAAAGCTCGCAACCTGAGTAGCCATAATTGCATCACGGATAATAGCGCTAACATAAGCGTGAAGTTGTACAAGCGATGCAAAACGAATAGTGTTGAGTATGATCAAGTTCTACGTCAACTGATAGGTGATCATCAACTTGTATTAATCGTTTATTTCTACTCCGTATCTCTGTGGCGAGATTTGATTTGCAGCTTAAATCTTTAAATAACCGTTTCCGCCTTCTTCTGATCAAGCAGGTATTGAATCAACGATCTCAATTTTGCTGGGCGTACTGGTTTGTGTAAAAGCTGAATACCCCGCTCATCAACCATCCGCAACACTTCTGGTGAGGTATCACCACTGATCAATATGAATATAGGTTGGATTTTAAAGTTCGCCTTGATCCAGTCGGCTATCTCAATCCCATCGCCATCAGGCAAACGATAATCACAAATAACTAAATCAAAATTTGATTTGCAGTGAACCTCCTTCACTTCTCTGATAGATTCAGCCATTAAGACCCGTCCGCCCCAAGACTCGACTACCCCCTGAGTACCTTTACGAACAAGTGGATCATCATCCACAACGAGCACCTCCAAACTATTGAACTTACCTGAAAAATGGCTAGTCCCAACTTCATTCATGAGCACATATTGTGGCGTAAATTCCTGCATATGCATAAGCGCTTTGGCTAAGGTAATGGAGAATACTGAGCCCTTATCGCTGGCAGAACGAAGCTCTATATTATGATTAAGTAATCTTGCCACACGATCAACAATGGCCAACCCCAAACCAAGTCCCTTGCTGCGATCTCTCTCCTTATTCGCTAATTGCACGAACTCGCGGAAAATACTTTGCTGTTCATTTTCTGGTATACCGATTCCGTTATCGCGTACCTCAACTCTCAATTTGTCACCGCGTGATTTGCATGCCAACAAAATCCTACCGCCACGAGGGGTGTAACGAATAGCGTTGCTAAGCAGGTTATTGAAGATCAGCTCTAATAAAACCGGATCACTATTAACCATCGTCCCATTTGAGATCACTTTTAAGGTGACTCCTTTGCGTTCAGCCAGTGGCTGGCTATTTTGACCAATACGATCTAGCAAAGGTGCAATTGAAAACACCCTAAAATCCGGTGTCACTACCCCAGCATCAAGTTTTGATATATCTAGCAAGGCATCCAATAAATTGGACAGCGCTTCTACAGATTCTTCTACCTTTCCCGCAACTTTTTGTTGTTCAGCTGTTGTCAATTTTGTGCGCAGCTCATTCACAAAAAGTCCAAGCGCATGCATAGGTTGGCGCAAATCATGACTTGCGGCAGCCAAAAAACGAGTTTTATCGTAATTGGCATTTTCCGCATCTTCTTTTTTCATTCGCGCCTCTCGTGTCGCGTCTTCAATTCGAGTCTCTAGCTGTTCATTTAGCAGTTTTAGGCGGTTTTCCGCCAATTTGCGTTCCGAAACATCAACACTTATGCCAATCAAATACAGCGGCTCACCATTTCGGTCATAAACACCTTTCTTGAAGGTATGTAGAGTTCGACTCGCCTTGATCTCTGAGTTCCATACCTGCTCTTCAAAATCGACCATCCTATGCGCCGCCAAAACTTGTTTGTCATTTTCAAAAGATGCGGACATCTGCTCTGGAGGAAAAAAACGGCCCGCATTAGTGCCGACTACGCTTGAGAATACGACCCCCCACTGGGCTTCACAGGCACTATTCATCAAAATTATCTGGCTATGCACGTCTTTAATAAACAGCGCGACAGGCATGGTATTAACAATTTCATTCAAGCGCTCTTCGTTGGAGCGCAGCAATTCCGTCTGAGCATCCAATGCAACTCGGTCTGCTTGTAACTGCTGCGCCATTTCATTAACACCCTGTGCTAATTCTTTGAGCTCAAGAATTTTAGGCGAATCAGCAAGTCGCATATCCAACGCGCCCTCACCAATATTCCGCACAACTTGGTTCAGTGCTTTGATCGGATTAACAATACGGCGTGATATTCGAATCACAAAAAATACCGTCAACACCAATAGCGATACTGAAATCAGTAAACTTGCCTCTAATACTTCCCATTTTGCCTTCTGTAAACTTAGCTTATCTATCTTAACCAGTACATAACCTAATAATTTCGAGCCAGCACTTTCGTTCTGCGTATCAAAGTCACTTAAATCAATCGAAACTGAAGCAATGGGCTCTTTTACCCAGAAATAATCATCCGTGTCCTGTATTACCCCCGTAATAGCATATGATTTAATAAAATGGCTCTCTGCCTGAGGGATAGTGTCACCAGCATAAGCGATTATTTTTCCAGATATATTTTGAACCACGACTACCGCAACATCGTTCTGTTTTAATGCCCCTGTCGCATCCCGTTGCAATTGATCTGTATTACCAGAAAACAAGGCATACTCCCCAGATGACGCAATTTGCTTGGACAGCAATTTAGCTCGATCAATCATCCCTGCTTCCATGGCCGAAAAGCGTGAATAAAGAAAATAGCTATCCAGCAGAATGATTGCCAACAGCATGGGCATCATGGCAATTAACAATGTTTGCTGATGGATACTTGGGCTCCTCACTGGCTCCCCCGCGCGCCACCCTCGGCAGAGTTAATTTTTCTGATTAGCACATCGTTTGCTTGGATCTGAATGCCTAAAGAACGTGCTACTTGTCGATTTACTGTTACATCAAATTTATTGGGATATTGCGGCCCAGCTAATTTGCCAGTATCAATGTATGCCTTGCTCAACATTGATGCTTGCTTAGCAATCTGCTCTGGTTTACTAAATACAGTAAACAGTCCACCAGCTCTAACATAAGCAGGTGAAAAACCTATCAAAGGAATTCCTGTACGATAGGTCTCCAGCAAAATATGTCTTATCGTGGATGAGTTATAAATACTAGGATCAGGAATCGCTAACAAAGCATCACTTTTTTTCAATACCAACTGTAGATCCTGATGCAAGGAATCAGAGGGATTGGTTTTATGTTCATACAAGATTAGCTTTTTTTGCTTAATTGCTTTGCGCAACTCAAGCAAATTCGGTGATTGCGTTGAAAACAACAAACCAATTTTTTTAGCCATTGGCAGTGCTGCGACCAGCAAATCAATTTGACGCTTTTCCGGCTGATCCATATAGATAGCTGAGATAGCACGCTTGTTTTGTTGATCAGATTGCAAGAGCTCTTCAAATCCTGCTTTACTAACAAGCACGCAGAGAATCGGAGAGTGTGTTTTCAGGGCAATAGCGGCAGACTTAATTCCGACAGCCACAATTAAATCAAACTCAGATGAAAGCGAATTACTTGGATTAAGCGTTAATACAATATTTTCACTTGCCATCTCCTCTTTAAAAGACTGTACAAATTGGTCATAAGCGCTTCTTGGTTCAGCAGAAAACACCGTCACTCGCAAAGGGGCTGCTTGGGCTGTCCATATGGATAAACCAAGCAATATTACGATGGAAAGGGATAAGGGAATTCTACTCAAGTAGCGGGTATATCCAGCACTAATAATCTATGGTCGCGGTCAACCAAGCTCTCCGCGTAAACAACACCTCGGCAACCGCATTAACTGTGCCGTATTTGGTGTAATTATCTTCAGTCATATTTTGCACTATCCAAGCTACTTCGGCACGATGTCCTTTCTCAAATTTGAAAGTTTTCGCAATGCGTAAATCAAATCGACGCATAGTGTTTTCAGGGGTGACATCCGAGCCGACATCTCCCACGTGCACTCTCCCTCTATAATAATATCCCGCACTCAACTGCAAGTTATTCAACATATCTTGCGATACCAAAAAACTGACGCTATGAGATGGAACTAAGCTAGAAAACTGAGTAACATACTCATTGTTATAGTACTGCCGAACGCGATCACCCACGGACGAATACCTCTTTGGATCAAGTGGATCCGACGTTGGGTTATAGTATTGCGTTGGTATACTTCCCAGAGAAGTAGATGCTTGTTGATACGCATAATTTAACACCCCGAAACTACGTCCATTACTCCAGTGATATTTCACTGTTGCGTCAATGCCTCTGTATTCGGCATCAAACAAATTTTTAAAACTATCGGGAAAGGCAGGGGTTAATTCAACATATTTATCCCACCAAATTAATCCACGTACTTGGTCAATGTATGCACGTGCATCAACGGTAAGTGCCAACGAGCGAAACTCACCTATATAACCAATTTCCTTAGATAATATTTTCTCCGGCACAAGAGGCTTAACTGGCGGCACATATGCTCCTCCCCAGATTGTATTATTCGCAGCAATAAATGCTTCTGACATAACCGGGCTACGGGTAGCAGTCGAAATGCCTAACCGTAGCGTATGTTGCGGGGTAAAATGATAGTTGATTGAGACACGCGGCGAACCACTCCTGTTACCCATGCCATTATCTTCATACATTGTGCCTATATTTAATATGGCAGATTGACTCATGCGCCACTCATCATGAGCAAACACCTGCCAACTATTCACCGTATACGGGCGTCCTAGAAATAATTGATAGTCCGCATAATCACGACGCATGCTGCTACCCCAAACTAAGCGATTACTTTCATTAATCCAATTTGTGTTCTGAAATTCCAGTTCATTGCGCTGGCTAAATACTGATTGCTGAGTAAAGCCCTTCGAAATGGGAATCATTGGCACTGTTTTTAAATAATATCCCTGACAAGTATTCGCGTTGATACATAAATAGGGATCAAGTGAGTTATGAATATTGTGCGAATAGGTCAGCTTCGATTCATCACTTACAGGCCATGCGTGTAGCCAGCTAATTTGTTGATAATCACTCTGGGAACTCGTGTCACGAAACGCGTCTTCTGGTCTACCCACAATCCCTAATCCATACACCCCATTGCTACTACCTATTTGGATATCAACACTGTCTGTGCGATTCGGATGATAATTGCTGCGCAAATTAAAAATACGTGTCTCGTTATGATCGTTCAAAATACTGTTATCCAAGCCTTGATCTGAACGGTAACCGACTGAAAAGCGATAGTCCAATTGCTCACCAGTATTACCAAAGCGAGCTGAAACATCAGAAACGTAGCCTCGGCTCACAGATACACTCCCTCCATGCTGCCCAGATGCATCATTAGTAATGATGTTAATCACACCATAAAATGAATTCGTCCCATGTGACGCAGATGATGGCCCACGTACTACTTCAATACGCTCAATATCTTCGATCATCAAAGGAATATCAGCCCAATGCACCCCGCCGAACGGTGGCATGTAAACACTGCGCCCATCAATTAATATCTGCATGCGATGTGAATACTCATCGGATGAACCGTGCAAAGACACGACCGGACGATTAGCGTCCGCGAAGCCCACATACATCCCAGGCACTAATCTCATTAATTCTGGGACTGACCGAAAACCTGAGGCTTTAATCATTTCTCTATCGATTACAGTCATAGCACTGGGGGCTTCAGACAACGGTTGAGACAGGCGTGAGGCCGTAAGGACAACGGGAAGCGCCTGAAAGTAGGAATCGTCATAAGTGACATTGTCCTCAGCGAGGCAAGGAAAAGCCCCAAGAAAAGAAAACAATAACAACGCCGAATTCCTTAAGCATTTTATAACCATATAATTCACGAGAGGTCTTGCCAGATTAACACAACGGCCCGCACCTTACGCTAATGTGGGCCGTAATTGCAAGACTTCAAACCTTAAAGTGCTGCATTGACTCTGCCAGCAACTGCGAAAGTTGTTCAAGCTTTCCTACAGTTCCGGAAACATCTTTGACTGCGGCACTATTTTCTTCAGACATTTGTGCTACTTTTTCAACATTATCAGCGATTTCACGCCCTGCCAAACTTTGCTCCTGAATAGAGTTTGTAATATCTGCCACACCACTCAATACTCGCGACGCTCCATCGTTAATCTCGATAATAGATGCTCCTGCTTGCCCAGCTAACAACGCCCCAGACTTGACCATTTCGACAGCAGCCTCCATCTCAGCAACGGCATCATTGGTGCTCCCAGATATCGTTTCCGTCATGGCCGAAATTTCTTGAGTAGATTTGCTGGTATTCTCAGCCAGCTTTCTCACTTCATCTGCCACGACTGCAAATCCACGACCTTGCTCGCCAGCACGTGCGGCTTCAATAGCTGCATTCAATGCCAACAAATTTGTTTGATCGGCAATCTCCTGAATTGATTTAACAATATTCTGAATCTGCTCCGATTTTTTCCCCAAATCTTCAATCGTCAGCGCCGCATGCATTACTGCTGCGTTGATGTTTTCCATGCCTGCAACTACCTGCTGAACAACTTCGCCTCCTTCGTTCGCCAGATTTTTAGACTTTTCTGATTCTAGGCGTACATCTCCTGCATTACATGCCACCTGATCAATACTCATTGTCAGTTCTTCAATTGCAGCTGCCATGCTGCCTGCGGAGGCAGACTGAGTTAAAGAACTCGCTTGCACTTTGGACATAGTGGATGACAAATGTGTTGCCCTTGCATCTATACTGCCTGAAACTGAGATAATTTCGTCAACGACTGATCCAAGCAGCGCTTTGGATGACTGTACAGCACATAGAATCTCCCCCATTTCATCACGTCCTGAAATATCCACAGGGACAGTCATATCACCATTCACCATATCAGACAGATGACTTCTAATTTCAATAACGCGACGAGTAACGAAATGCTTCACCACCCAGCCAATAAAGAAGAACAAAAATACCTGCAAAATCACCTGTCCTATGTTAATCATCATAACGAATTTTTGATGATTTTTTAGTTCCTTGCTGATATCGATTTCAATATCGGACACTCCAGCAACCTCACCTTCCTTGGCCACATGACATGTTAAGCAATCCGTGCCATGAAAATCATGCGAAAAAATATACGGTGTCACTGCACGATAAATCGTCTGCTCACCACGATTAATAATTTCATACCGTGCATGCTTGCTGGCGATCACCTGTTGTTGCACTTCATCACGCATTTCTTCTTCAGGTAAGCCGGGGCCAAACTGTTCAACTACTACCTTGCTTCGTGCCAACTGCAAATTGACAATATTTCCAGAGCCCGCAAGCTTCTTAATTAATAATTTTCGGTTCTCAATGTCACTGATCTGCCCTGTTTCCATAAGCATATTTGCGCTATCTATTACTTCGTTTGCTACTGCAGAGGCTCTTTCCTGAACCGCATTGATTAAACGCATTTCCATATGATCTGAAACAAAATAGGTTGCAACGCCCACCGAAATTAATAGAACGGGTTGCAAGAGGATTTGCAATTTCTTTTGCAAACTAAGCTTAGCAAACCAATTAGCGAACGAAAAACGTGCGACAGGTGGTTTGCCCTTCAAGTATAGTGCCTCAGCAGCAGCCACTTCAACACGGCTGGGTTTTTTTCTCAGGGAGATATATCCAACAACGACACCGTTGTTTAAAATAGGAGAAACGTTGGCCCGTACCCAGTAATGTTCTCCACTTTTGGCGCGATTTTTGACAATACCACGCCATGGATGTCCGCCTTTAACCGTACTCCAAAGATCAGCAAATGCCCATTCCGGCATATCAGGGTGGCGAACTATATTGTGATTCTTTCCGATTAACTCTTCACGTGAAAAACCGCTGATTTCCACAAAAGCTTCACTCACATAAGTGACAATCCCTTTTGTATCCGTTTTGGTTACGAAGATAGCAGATTCTGGATAGTCAATTTCATTTTGCGACACTGGTAAATTTGTTTTCATCACTCCCCCAATCATGCGTGGCGTATGGACTCTTTCCAAGAAAGGCTATGCTGACACATTTTTACAATAACCATAATAAAAATAGGCCCATTTTCATGGGCCTATTCAATTGATTATAGCAGGGGGAAAAGTTAAGGCATCATCTGGTCAATGCTGATTTTCAAACCATTAACTCCGGGTTTAATAGGCTCACTTATTCCTTGCATGTCTCCGGGCTGAGGCATCGCATTTCCCGATTTTGAAATACGTGCTACAACCTCTACCTCATCGAAGTTAGATAACTTCATCTGCGGTCGCATTGCCATACTGTCATCCAAGCTAAAACGTATTGGCAAATCTTGTACTTGTTTGCGCACAATTGCCAAAGGCATTCTTGGGCCATGTGTGGCACGCGCTAAGATAAACACCGTATCTGAGGGATCGGCCTTAGATTTAAGCGCAGCACTTAAGCTCACCACACCGGAAATCCGCTCTTTACCCGGAGCAACACTTTGACTACTTCCTACATCCTGAGCAGCTGGAGCTTTCCCACCTTTGGATTGTGCCAGTAATTCACGTGCCTGTTGTATGCCACCCTGAATCATTTGAGCATCTTCGCCATCTGGAGACAGTCCTTTTAACAAACGATTCCAATAACGAATAGCAGCAACGTAATCTCCCCTCTCCATCGCCGCAGAGCCAGCCAAAGCCAATGCTTTGGTATGGTTTGGCTCAAGCGCCAAGGCTTTCTCAATCAACTTAGTTGGCGGACCTACCAGACTCTGACCATGTGCCATCGCCAATACATCTGCATAATCTGCCCATATCCATGCTTCATCGGTCACAAACTGAGTCAGCTTTTCATAGGCTTTAGCTGCATCTGCATAGCGCTCCGCCTCACCATAGGAGCGCGCCAACAATACCAGCGACTCGCCATCTTTAGGATTTTTGGCAACTTTCTCTTCCAATGCTTTCAATGAATCTGTCGAGTTAGTCATACCAGAACCACTCATAGAAGCTAAACTGGCTTGAGGCGAAAGCGATTTCGGATTGCCGACCTGCCAGTACATGAAAACTGAAGTTAAGGGTAAAAGTACGGCTAGGCTAATCGCAAGTAACTTAAGCGGACTACGTACACCTGCAATCATGCTAGGTTCTTCTTTCACTTCTTCCAAAAGACGTGCTTGTAACTCCCGCTTGCCTTGCTCGTATAATTCCTGAGTCAACAAGCCGTTACGCAAATCAGCATCCATTTCAGCGATTTGATCCCGTAATATTTCCAAATTTGCTGCATTACGCAATACCGCGTTACTCGTGGATTGACTACGCCACAGCGGTATTACCACAAACAACAAAGCTACAAAAATAAGTAACGCGCTAATAATCCAAAATGTAGTCATACTTGGTTTTCTTTTTCGTAATTGAGCAATGCGGTTGCGCGCTGTTGCGCTTCGCTGGAAAGTACCACCTCGGACATTAGCGAGCGACGCTTGCGTAGCTGCACAAGCAAAAAGACAATGCCGAGAAATAGTAGCGCAAAAGGGCCGAACCATAGCAACAGCGTGTAAGATTTGACGGGTGGATCAAACAAAACAAAATCACCATATCGAGCAACTAAGTAATCCTTAATCTCCTGATCGCTCATTCCTTTATTCATCAACTCACGCACTTCGCGGCGCAAATCTTTTGCCAGTTCTGCATGGGAACTAGCCAAAGACTCATTCTGACAGACCAAGCAACGCAGATTTTCTGCCAAACCAATCATGCGCTTTTCCAACACCGGATCCGCAGCGATATCTTTGGCCTCCCCCGCATAGGCAAATAAAGGCATTAAACATAGCAACAATATAAATATACGCCTCATAGTTGTTTCTCCAGTTTGGCAACCATTGGCAATATATTTTCACGCAGATTACGATGTGTAATCGGGCCAATCTGTTTGTATTGAATAATGCCTTGCTTGTCGATCACATAGGTTTCTGGCACGCCATACACCCCATAATCTATACCAACTCGCCCTTCTGTATCCGACATCACCAAGGTATAAGGATCGCCAGCAGAACGTAATGTATTTTCAGCATCAGCACGCTTATCTTTGTAGTCTAAGCCATACACTGGCACGATATTCTGACGTGCAAGTTCAACCAGTATCGGATGCTCATCTTTGCAGGATGCGCACCATGATGCCCAAACGTTCAACAACCAAACTTTACCCTTCATTTCTTCAGGTGAAAATTTCTTGGAGGGATTGTATAACTCAGGCAAATTGAATGCGGGAGCAGCTTTGCCTATCAATGGCGAAGGGACTTCACGCGGGTTAAGATTCAGTCCCACATACAAAAAACCCGCCAACACGATAAATAAAACAAACGGCAAAATAAAACGCATCATGCGCTCTTCTCCTTCACGTTGGGGCCTGCGTCTAACTGACTGGTTTTTTTTGCATGAATACGATAACGGCGATCACTAATAGCAAATATTCCACCCAATGCCATTAACAAACAACCTGCCCATATCCAATCTACGAACGGTTTAACATAAACACGTACTGCCCATGCACCATTGCTATTAGGTATCTGCTCTCCTAAAGAAACATACAAGTCACCTCGCAGCCCCGGCATAATCGCAGCCTCAGTCATTGGCATACCGGAAGAATTGTAATTACGTTTCTCAGGAAGAAGCTCAGTAACAAGATGACCATCCTTTTTAATAACTACATGCCCCCTAAAGGCATGGTAGTTAGGCCCTTCAAACTCAGTGGTTCCATCAAAACGGAATACATATCCGCCCGCGGACAGCGTATCGCCTACATTCATACGCACATCCCGCTCAGTTTCATAGCCTTTCACCATCGTTACGCCAATGACAAAAATCGCGATACCTAAGTGCGCTAACTGCATACCATAGTAGCTCCGTGACTGCTTTTTCAAGCGTTGCAGCAAGTCTCCTTCTTTACCGAGACGGTTGCGCAAGTCTAAAAATGCTGTCGAGATTACCCAAAATGCCAACATGAATCCCAAGGCAATTAACGGCGTCCATTCCCCCATTACAAAAGGAAGCAGCAAAGCAACAACTATGCTTGACACAAATGCCCAACGTACACGTAGCCAGATGTCCGGTACGCTAGCCTGCTTCCAGCGTGCGACGGGGCCTAGACCCATCATAAAAATCAGCGGCACCATCAAAGGCACGAACACCGTATTAAAATAGGGTGGACCTACTGAAAGTTTACCGAATCCTAGCGCATCCATAAACAAGGGATAGAGCGTGCCCAGAAATACAGAGGCCGATGCAACCACCAACAATACATTGTTGGTCAACAGCATAGACTCCCGCGAAATAATATCAAATTTACCACCGAAGCCGATCTTAGGCGCGCGCCAAGCAAACAGCAGCAAAGAAGCTCCGATCACGACAACCAAGAAAATCAGGATGAAAATACCGCGCTTAGGATCTGTTGCAAATGCATGTACCGAGGTTAGCACACCTGAACGCACTAGGAATGTTCCCAACAAGCTGAGTGAAAAGGCCGCGATAGCCAACAATACTGTCCAACTTTTAAATGCACCGCGTTTATCAGTCACTGCGAGTGAGTGTATCAAGGCCGTACCCACTAGCCAAGGCATGAAAGATGCATTTTCTACTGGATCCCAAAACCACCATCCCCCCCAACCCAACTCGTAATATGCCCATGAACTGCCCAACATAATGCCTAGCGTCATAAACACCCACGCGATAGTCGTCCAAGGACGTGACCAGCGCGCCCATGTTGAGTCTAGTTGCCCACCTAATAGCGCTGATATAGCGAAGGCGAAAGCCACTGAAAATCCGACATAGCCCATATATAACATTGGTGGATGAATAACCAGACCGGGGTCTTGCAACAAGGGATTAAGGTCTCGCCCATCCATTGCAGCAGGCAGCAGGCGATCAAATGGATTAGACGTAAACAACATAAACAGCAAGAAGCCTACTGAAACCAGTCCCATCACACCGATAACACGCGCCACCATTTCTTCAGGCAGGTGTTTGCTGAAAGTCGCAACTGCTATCGTCCAGATCGTCAACATAAATGCCCATAACAGCAAGGAACCTTCATGCCCCCCCCATAAAGCCGCAATGCGATATTGAATAGGCAATTGAGAATTAGAATGCTCTGCCACATACAAAACAGAGAAATCATTACTGATGAAAGCTTGTAACAAGCAGGCAAAAGCAAAAACTATGAATATAAATTGTCCGAAGGCGAGTGGCCGTGCCGCGCCCATCAATACAGAATTACCACGGGCAGCGCCTAGAATAGGCAACACACCCTGAACTAGCGCCAAAAACAAGGCAACAATCAATGCTAAATTTCCAAGTTCTGGAATGATTATTTGAGGTGTCATAATTATTTTTCCGGTTTATTTAGCTGGTGTCATGGGGGCTGCAGAAATTGCTTCAGCCTTTGCCTTAGCTGCGGCATCTAAAGCGTCTTTTGCCTCAGGTGGCATGTAATTCTCATCATGCTTTGCCAATACTTCTTCTGCAACAAACACATTTTCAGAGTTTAATTTACCTTGGGCGACAACGCCTTTTCCCTCTTTAAACAGGTCAGGCAGAATACCTTTGTACTTCACTTGCATCGTCTTTGACGTATCTGTGATTCTAAAATGCACGGTCAAACCATCGGTTTCGCGTTTTAGACTACCCTCTTCTACCAAGCCCCCAATACGGAAGCTATGCCCTTGCGGAGCCTCCTTGTTAAAAACTTGCGTGGGAGTGAAATACAGACTGACATTATCCTTCAGTGCAAATAAAACCAAACCAGCTGCTGCTGCTATGAGAGCAACACCACCTATAATGAGTATAAATCTTTTGCTACGTGCCTTCATTGATCTCCTCCCGCATCACGCATCATGCGCAGTTGCTTTAATGTGTTGCTTCTTTTATGACGCACTAGGACTATTTCTATAATAACCACTAGCAGAGCCAATCCATAAGAACCCCATACGTAAAAACCGTAGCCATTCATCGCAAAAAAATCGCCCCAGTTCATCGTGACACCTCTGGCAATTCACTTACCCACTTAGAATTTCGCTCTCGCTCCAAAATAATGCTACGCACTCGCGCCAAACTCATCGCAATCGCATACAACCAACATGCCGCCAAAATAGCAAAAGTAGCCTGCTGCATAGAGATATGCATACTGCTTCCGCTGAATTTTATTGTCGCTCCTTGATGCAGGGTATTCCACCATTTCACCGAGAAATAAATAATGGGTACATTCACCGAACCTACGATAGCTAGTAAAGCACTAGCTCTATCCGCACGACGTGGGTCATCAATAGATGAGTGCAGTGCAATAAAGCCCAAATACAAAAATAATAGAATTAATTCAGATGTTAAACGTGCATCCCACACCCACCAGGCGCCCCACATCGGCTTGCCCCATAAGGCACCAGTCCACAGAGCAATAAAAGCAAACAATGCCCCTGTGGGAGCTAGCGCCTGAGCCATCATGGATGAAAGTCGAGTATTAAATACAAGCCCTAATGCAGCATATCCAGCCATAATCAAATAGATAAACATGGACATAATAGAAATAGGCACATGGATAAAAAAAATACGGTATGCCTCACTTTGTATCGCATCCGTAGGCGCCACGAAAAAACCAATGTACAAGCCAACGGCAAACAACAAAGCGGCAGGCCATGCAAAAACAGGAATCATCTTTCCCGCAAGCGCGTAAAAAGTCGTTGGTGCAGAATATTTAAACCAGTTGATCGCCAATCTTTACTCCATTGAAATCTTTAATGCCTGCGCCGTAACAAATGGCGTAAACACCAAAGCTAATAATAAAAATGCCCCCAGTAACGCCAAATTGGAAGCTGCGCTCATCCCGCTACTCACGGCCTGGATAGCGCCCGAGCCAAAAATCAAAACCGGAATACACAATGGCAACACCAGCAATGACACCAACACACCGCCACCACGTAAACCCAAGGTAAGCGCCGCACCGATTGCACCCATCATACTGAGCACCGGCGTGCCGAGCAAAAGTGCCAACATCAACATGCCCAAGGCCTGTACCGGCATACCAAACTGCAAGCCCAATACAGGAGCAATTAATACCAGAGGCAAACCGGACGACATCCAGTGCGCGACTATTTTCCCCAACACCAACACGGACAGTGATTGCGGTGACAACATCATCTGTTCCAGTGTCCCATCCAAATAGTCAGCAGAAAACATACGTGCTAACGACAACATAGAAGCCAATAGTGCCGAAACCCAAACCACCCCACCTGCCATTTTGCGCAACATATCTGGCTCTGGCCCGACTCCTAACGGAAACAGACTGACTATCATCACAAAAAAGAACAGCGTAGTTAACACATCTGAACGTCGGCGCATCGCCAATAACAAATCACGACGAATAACCAAAAACAATAATCCAAACAACGACAATTTTCTCATAACAAGGACAATTGCCGCGTTTCCACACCTAAAACAATTAATGGTTGATGCGTCGTAAAAATAACCATCCCCCCCTTTGACAGGTGTTCGCCAATAAGTTCCTGCATTAATTCAACAGCAGCAACATCGAGTGCCGCCAGCGGCTCATCCAATATCCACAAACGTGCGTCACCCACCAACAATCTACTCAATGCGACTCGGCGACGTTGCCCTTGTGATAATACTTTTACAGGCAAGCGCTCTTTACGCCTCAAGCCCATACGCCGCAATACATTCAGCGCATCCTGCTCACTCACGGTATACCCAGCCAAGCCGCTATTGATACGCAAATTCTCTACTGCACTCAGCTCATCTTTAATCGCATTTAGATGCCCTAAATAAAGCATCTCTGCATTAAATTCTTCGCCCAAATCATCGACTTTTTCACCATTCCAGCGTATTTCACCTTCGGCAGCCTGCATAAAGCCACACAAGGTTCGTAACAAACTCGTTTTACCACTACCGTTCTCGCCCTGAACCTGCATCAATTCACCAGAATTAAGCGAAAAACTTAAGCCGGAAAACAATGGATGATCACCGCGTATGCAGCTTAGCTTGCTTACTTCCAGCATGAAATTAAATATCCAATTGGCACAAAATAGCCGTGAATTATATACGATTGCACCAGCACAGTGCACTCATTGGAATGCGCAAGTTTCAAACCTTGAAGGCCTTTCAATACCAGAATAAATAGGGAATAGGAAACGCTGGGCAGTGCTTCGCAACACTATTAATCACATCAAGTCTTTATTGCTTGCATAGCAATAATGCAAGCAATAATTAAATTAACTCAATAGCATGAGGATATAGTTTGCGACCCAAAAACAGCTCAACACTGCCGCATATACAGTGTTTCTATCTCGTCTCTTCTGCCGCGAATGACTTTAGCTCAATTTTCGCGTGACTTTTAGCCTCTGCTAGATAAGCTTGCAACAACTCCTGACCAGTAATCTGAGCAACCTGCTTTAAATAACGATTACGCTTAGCATCGTCTATTTCAGCCACTTCTTTCACAGCATCAATACGAACTAATGAAAAACCTTGCTGCGCATTTTTCATTCCTACGTATGTTGGCAACTTAGATGTTTTGGCTTTAAATACAATCTGCGCAAGATCAGCATTCAAACCCGTATGCTGAGGGCGAGAAATATTTTCCGACTTGCTCCAAGATACTTTGGCAACTTCGCCTTTCTGCAAACGAGCCAACAAATCATTACCTTTAGTTTCCATCAAAGCTAAAGCTTGCTGATGCTGCAATTTATCATGAATAAGTACCGACACTTCAGCTAGAGGACGTATGCTGGCAGGCTGATGCTCAACAACGCGTGCAGATAATAATTTATTCGGGGATACTTCAACTGCCGCCGTATTGCGCTTATTGACTAAGGCATCTTCCGAAAACACAGCCTGCAATACCTTGGCTGTCCAAATACCTGTTGCAGCCTGACCTTTACTTAGCCAAACATTTTTTTGTATTGGAGACTTAACTAGTTCAGATGCAGTACGCAGACTATCGCTTTGCTCATAAACTGTATTACTGAACTCCTCAGCCAACTCAGCAAACATGTCACTCGCCTTCTGCTCTTTCACGCGTTGAGTTATCAAATTACGCACTTTAGACAATGCCTGCGTCTTCGCCGCTTTGATCGCAGATACACGGATAATATGAAAACCAAAATCAGATTGAACCAGCCCACTTATCTCTCCAAGCTTAAGGCTAAATACCGCATCATCAAAAGCCTTAACCATCGCGCCGCGTCCGAACATGCCCAAATCACCACCTTTTGCAGCCGAGCCGGGATCTTGTGAATACTGCTTTGCCAATGCTGCAAATCGTTTCGGTGATTTTCTTACTTTTTGCAAAATCTCCTCGGCTTTAGCCTTTGCTGCCTGCTTCTCAGCATCCGATGCTTTTGCAGAAACAGAGATCAGAATATGTGACGCTTTGCGCTGTTCCTGAGTAGAAAATTCAGGCAAATGTTCATCATAATACTTCTTTACCTCAGCATCATTTACTGACACTTGAGAAAGCAAGGAATCCGCTGAAAATGCCACATACTCAACCTTTGCGCGCTCCGGTGTTTGGAACTCACTTTGATTTTTTTTGTAATAGTCAGCGACATCCGAATCTGCCACCTTTACTTGCTTCTGCAATGCGTTCAAATCAAGCTTTGCCAAACTAACAGTAAATTGCTGCTCATTCAAATGAATCAATTTATCCGCCACCGTACTCGCCACATAGCCATTTTTTTCATACGCATCAGTCAATTGGCGAGAACTCACTTGCTCGGACACCTTAGACTGGAACATCAGCGGCGTCATCCCTTGCTGCTTCAACACCGATGCTGCTTGCTTTTTGTTATACACGCCATCTTTCTGGAATGCCGCTATACCGCCAATTATTTCGATTAACTGCTCATCAGTAACGGTCAAACCCACTTTATGCGCCTCTGCCACCAACAAATGCTTGGAAATCAGAGAATTCAGTATGGAATACTTAACCTCTGGCTTATCAAAGATTGACTGATCGAAGTTAGGGCCGCCCATCTCACGCATTCTTTGTAACTGCTGACGCAAGGCATCATCAAATTCCTGAGCAGAAATTTTTTCTCCATTTACCGTCGCAACAGCTTCACCGTTACCCGACTTACGGTATGAATCCACGCCCCAAAATGCAAATGGCAAAATAACAAGTGCCAAAACAACCTGCACCACTCTTTTTTTCTCGTGTACGAAATCGAACATAAGGACAATCCAATAAAAAATTTGTTTGAAATATGAAAAAAGGCGAACTTTCGTCCACCTTTGTTTGGCGGAGCGGACTAAATACCACAAACCGCACTGCTAAAAATGAAAATTTTTAACCACTTAAATTATTTTTCCGCACCGACACTAGAGATGAAACACTTTATTGAGGTTTATTTATCCTCCTTTATGCCACCCTATTTTTTCTGCCGAGATTATGCCTGAAAACACAGACAAACACCAAGAGAGCACTAGATAATGTTAGCCCCAAGTAGTAATGTCCAATTTCTGCCAGATAGAAATGCCTGCTATTGAATAAACAACCCTGCCCCAAGGGGCGGGATATTAGAAGAGTGCCTACTGACGATCTTCGTATAACTTGCTGTACTCTTGCTCTTAGTTTTTTCGTACTTACCAATCATATTTTCATCACCATGCTTTCCGTCCGTACTTGCAAAATACCTATAGTCCAAAATTTTCCTCACCATAATTTATTTTTCACTTGGCGACATTGCATGAATATCTCTCGTGCCGTCAGACTCTTGATGATCGTTACCAATTTCCTCACCGAATACGTTGGGACTGGCTGTACCAAAAAATGAAAATGATCTCGGTCTGTGTCAATCTCGATGAGCTTGATCTGGCATCTCTTCTCAATCTCTAT
>Ga0316202_10000111_pt1 | contig 128694 bp, 99 predicted proteins | sample 3monrhotite_MG_FD_204934 | JGI IMG/M metagenome (GOLD analysis project Ga0316202, IMG submission 204934) | Microbial mat bacterial communities from mineral coupon in-situ incubated in ocean water Damariscotta River, Maine, United States -... | ecosystem: Environmental > Aquatic > Marine >... | reverse complement strand
GGGCGTCCAGGCTGGCGGGCGGCGGAGGTGGGCTCTGAGGGGAGCTCGAGCAGCCCACCAGGAGAGCGGCCCCGATCCCAGCCAGCCTCCACACGACCCGTCGCACTCCCCTCGTGGCCGCGCTCCTCACACGCTCCTCCTTGCTCGAGGACGTTCTAGCGGCCGCCTGTCACGAAGAGATCACCGCCCTACCAGGCGTCGATCGCGACGCGGAAGCCGAGGTCCCCCTCGGGCTCCTGGGTTCGGTGCTGCGAGTTGCGGAAGGCGACCCTCAGGCGCTCGATCCCGACGTCGTAGGCCCCGCCCTTGATCTGGAAGGTGTCCCGATCCTGAGGGTTGTCCCGCAGGCGCTGGTCACTCCAGATCGGGTCGACCACGTCGCCGCCGAGGTAGAAGTACTTGGCGTCGCTCGTCCACTCGTAGACGTTGCCTGCCAGGTTCAAGACCCCACGCCAGCTCGCGCCTTCGGGATAGGCCCCGACCGGCGCTGGCTGAAGATTCGGGTGACGGTCGGGGTAACCCCGGCTGTTCCCCAGGTTCGCCAGCGGTCGCTTGGCCCACTCCTCCGGGCTCGGCAGCTCGCCCCAGGGGTAGGTCCGCGGCGGGTCGCCAGGCCCCCGCGCGGCGTACTCCCACTCGGCCTCGCTCGGCAAGCGGAGGCCATAGCGCGCGCAGTAGTCGTTGGCGTCGGTATGGGTCACGTTGTAGACCGGCATGAAGTCGGTCGCGTTGACGCTCGTGTCGATCCTCACGATCGTGGCCCCCTCCTCGTCCTCTGTGGGCCAGCGCGCGTAGCGGTCACGCTTGGGCTGACCGCTCGTCGCGCAGAAGCGATCGAACTGTCTCCAGCTGACCTCGTGCTTCCCGAGCAAGAACCCCTTCGTGAGCCGAACTTGGTGGAGAGGGCTCTCGCGCCTGCCGCGGTTCTCGATCTCCTGCTCTGCGCCGCCCTCGAAGGCCAGGCGCAGGACCTGACGGTCCCCGTCAGACATGCCCATGCGAAAGGTCCCCGGCGGGTGGAACACGAGGGTCGAGCCGTCTTGCGCCAGGAACTCACCTGGCCGCTCTCCCTCCTCCAGGAGACCGTCTCGGAGATCGACGCGATAGACCGTCGCGAGCGAGATCGGTTCATGGGCTCGCTCCTCGTCCCGGACCAGGAGTCGAAACTCGTTCGGGCCCGGGACCAGCTTCACGAGCTGGTCGCCCGAGCCCGAGATCTCGACCTCGCGCCCCCTAGGCCCGAACAGGACCTCGCTGGGCTGGCCTTCGATCACGACCCGGACCACGAGCTCAGCCTCGCTCGTGACCTCCACGCCTCCCGCGCTGAGGCTGGCCTTGGTCACGCGGCGCAGCCCGCGTGGGGTCTCCTGCGGAGCCGGGGCGAGCAAGGTCGGAGTCACAGCGAATCCGACCGCCCCTAGGAGGAGGCAAAGCGTCAGCCCCGCCACGGAGCGCACGAGTCGCTTGCGGCGGGCCCGCTCGGCCTCGAGGTCGCGCGCGGCGAAGGCCCGGAGGTCGACGGCGAGGTCCTCCATGGACGAATAGCGATCGAGGCGCTTCTTGGCCAGGCACTTGAGCACGATCGAGTCCAAGGCCGGGTCCAGCTCGGGGACATGAGCCGAGGGCGGCTCAGGCATGTTCCGCAGGACGCTCGTGATCAGCTGCATTTGGCTCTGGGCCCGGAAGGGGGCCAAGCCCGTCAGGAGCGCATAGAGCGTCGCCCCGAGGCCGTAGACGTCGGTCCGCACGTCGATCCGCTGCTTCTCGCCGGCGGCCTGCTCGGGCGCCATGTAGGCCGGCGTCCCGAGGGTCTGGCCGGTCCGCGAGAGGCGCTCTTCCTCGGCGTCGAGCTGGAGCGCGAGGCCGAAGTCCGTCAAGCGAGGCTGGCCGCTGGTGTCGAGGATCACGTTGGCCGGCTTGAGGTCGCGGTGCAGGACGCCGCGCTCGTGGGCGTGAGCCAGAGCCTCGCAGAGCCCGATGGTGATTCGGACCGCCTCTTCTGGGGCCAGGAGCGAGCCGCGCTTGAGGACCGCGTCCAGGGGCTCGCCTTCGACGAGCTCGAGGGCCAGGTAGGAGACGCGCCCCTCGTGGCCCGCCTCGAACACCCGGACCACGTTGGGATGATCGAGGAGCGCTAGGGCCTGCCCCTCGCGCTCGAAGCGCGTCAGCTGCTCCGGCGTCGGGTCCTTCTCGTTGAGGAGGAGCTTGAGCGCGACGCGTCGCTCGAACTCGCGGTGGCGCGCGACGCAGACCTTGCCCATTCCCCCGCGGCCGAGTTCGCGCTCGACGACGTAGGGCCCGTAGAGCTCCGGCCCGTGGGACTCAGGCATCTCTAGCGGCCCACCGCTAGAGGTCGAGGGCTATGGAGGCCCGCGGCTTGGAGCGCTCTGTCCGCGGACGACGCAGGATCAGGGCCTTGAACTCGGGCGGCTTGAGCCCCAGGACCCGCTTGCCCGCGGGCCCGAAGCGCAGCCCCTGGAGGTGAGTCGGCTCGAGCTTCCCTGCCAGAAGCTCGGCGAAGGCCTGCGGGGTGTAGGCCTGCTTCTCGAGCGCCACGCCGCGGGTCGCGAGGAAGGCCCGCAGGGTCAGGAAGAAGGTCTGAGTCGTCTGGAGGACCTCGACCTCGCCCTGGAGATCCAAGAAGCGCGGGACGCTCTCGACCTCGGCCACGAGGCCGCAGGCCCGCGCTGCGGCGTCCAGGTGCCCGAAGTGGATCGAGAACTCGGGGTGATCGAGGTGGCTGGACTCGGCCGGGTAGCGATCGATCTCGCCATACTCGGTCAGGATCGCCGCGCCTCCAGGTCGGAGCACCCGCGCGATCTCCTCCACGAAGCGGATCGCGCCCACGTTGGCGAAGAAGAGCCCTGGCGCGTCCGAGACCGAGATCCCATAGCGCCGCAGGAGCTGGGCTCCCTCGCCCCCCGCGTCCTCGGACTCGGGATACTCCACGTCTTGGCGTCGCGTCGGGACGACGCGCAGGTCGGCTATGACCTCGTTCGAGACCAGGAGGTCCAAGGAAGCGTCAGCGATCGGGAGCCGCTCGGCTTCGCCCGAGACGAAGCGAGCCAGGTTGGCGTGGCGCGCCAGGCGCTCGCGCTGGCTGCGCGAGAGCTCCGGGCTCAAGTCCACGATGGTGTAGCGGAGGCGGTTGAAGAGCCGGGGGGCCCGCAGGGCCAGGGTGTCGAGGAAGGCGGCCCCGAAGAAGCCCACGCCGCCGCCGAGCTCGAGGGCGGCGAAGCGCTTCTGCCCCTCGGGCGGTCCTTGGACCGGGATCAAGTCTCGGGCCAGGAGGGAGTGGGCGAAGGCTTGGCCGTAGCTCCGATCCGCCAGGGCCGGGTGCCGCTCGCGGAGGGCGTGGCTGAGGGTCGTCTCCTTGGACTCGAACTGCTCGAGGGCGTCGTCGATCTCGACGCGGTGGTATTGGCGGAGGTCGACCTCGGGCGGCGGCGCCTCGCCAGCGCGCGAGCGGGGGTAGGGCATCGTGGACTGGGCGTAGGGCGGGAGCCCGCCTCCGGGCACTTCGTAGGCCGAGCGCGGCCGCGGGATCAGCTTCAGGAGCTGGCGCTCGGAGTGGGTCCAGCGGCGGATCGCGGCCCGGACCTTGCCGTCGACGTCCTCCTCCTCGGGATGCATGCGCGCCAAGCGGCGGCTCAGCTCGCCCGTGGTCAGGGCCCCCTCGCAGAGCTTCCAGAGGTCTCCTAGGAGGGGGGTCAGGGTCTCCTCGACGATCTCCTCGCTCCTCCGATCGCGATAGCAGAGCACGACCTGTCCCGGAGGGACGTAGCTCACGATCCAGGGTCCTTGGATCGGATACCAGTCCCGCGTGGTCCGCGTGTCCTCCTCGGGATCGGTCAAGAGCACGAGGTGCTTGCCGAGGGTCTCGAAGAAGGCGTCGAAGTCGCCAGGGAGGAACTCGCCCTTGAAGGCCTCGCGGGCCTCGCTCTCGCGGTGCGCCGTGTGGAAGTAGTCCAGGAAGGGGACGACCTTCTCGTGGAGCTGAATGATGTCGCCGATCAGGTCGTGGAAGAGGTAGGTGTCGCCGTTGGCCCGCACGAAGAAGCTCAGGCGCGGCGAGAGGAGGTAGCTGCGATCGTCGGGGTCGGCGCCTGGGCCGCCCATGTCCTGGTGGGGTCCCACGTCGGGGACGTCGCCCTCGCCGCGCAGGAGGGCCGCGAGGACATCCTCGGCCGAGGTCCGAAAGGCCTGGGTCTCGTCGGGCCAGGCCTCGGCCGCTATGGGCGCGATCGTCTCGAGGCCCGTCTGGCAGTAGGTCCGCTTCTTGGCCTCGCTCCAGTTGGCGCTCAGCATGTCGCGGATGTTGTCGAGGCGGTCAGCGAGCTTGACGAGCTTGGCCCCCTCGGGGCCTCCGGCCAGGCGCTCGTAGTAGCGCGCGTCGCGAGCGGACTTCTCCTCGCCCTCGGCCCGGGCGGGCTTGGTCAGGTGATCCACGAGCTTGGCCACGTCGGGGCCGAAGCGCTCCTCGATCTGCTCGAGGCTGATCTCGCTGTCCTCGACCACGTCGTGGAGGAGGGCCGCCTGGATCAGGGCCAGCTCGCCCCGCTCCCACTCCTCGAGGAGGACGCGGGCCACGCGGACGGGGTGCGTGAGGTAGGGGCGCCCGTCGTCGCGCTGCTGGGTCCTGTGGGCCTCGGCCGCGACCCGGAAGGCCGCCTCCAGGGCAGGTCCGTCTTCGAAGCGCCCGGTCCGGGCGTGGGCGGCCAGGAGGTCCGCCAGGAGTTCGTCGTCGTTCACGGGAGCATGGTAGTCCGTTTCGGGGTCCGGGCGCTGCCCCGCAGGCCCAGGCTCAGCGCTATCCTGTCGAGCCCCCTAGGAGGCTCCTGTGACCATAGATCCCGCGTCTCTCGAAGCCGCCGGCCTCAGCCCCGAGGCCGCCTCCGCCTTGGCCGAGCGGATCGCGGGCCTGGCCGAGCAGCCCGCAGACCGCGCTTGGCAGATCCTGACGCGCGAGGTCCTTGACCTAGACGTGCCCTTCGAAGTTCACGAGGCGGTCTACGAGGCCCTCGGCCAGCGCTGGGACCAGGGACCCCTGCCCGCCTGGCTGCCGAAGGAGGGGGAGCGACCGAACGCCCTCCGCTTCGGAGGAGAGCGCGGCCTCAAGGACCACCAAGCCCTCCACGCCTGGTCCGTCAGCGAGCGCGCTGAGTTCTGGGAGAGCCTGGCCGCGCGGATCGGCTACCGCTTCGCCAAGCCTGCGGCCCAGACCCTCGATCCAAAGAGCGGCGTCGAGGACCCAGCCTGGTTCGAGGGCGCCGAGCTGAACGCCGCCGACAGCTGCTTCCAAGCTCAGGGCGACGCGACAGCGATCGTGTTCCAACGCGAGGGCGAGGGCCTGACGCGCTGGAGTCAGGACGAGCTCCGCGGCCTGAGCGGAAGGGTCGCGAACGGACTCGTGGCTGCGGGCTTCGAGCCCGGCGACGCCATAGCCATTGACATGCCCATGACGCCCGAGTCCGTCGGGATCTACCTCGGGATCATTCGCGCCGGCTGCGCTGCGATCTCCATAGCCGACAGCTTCTCGCCCAAGGAGATCGCGACTCGGCTCAGGATCGGCGAGGCCAAGGGGGTCTTCACCCAAGACGTCCTCCTCCGCGGCGGCAAGACTCACCCCCTCTACGCCAAGGTCTGCGAGGCCGAGGCCCCGAGGGCCTTCGTGCTCCCCGCCAGCGGCGACGCCTTGACCTCGACGGAGCTCGCGGTCGAGCTCCGCGAGGGCGACCAGAGCTTCGCGGCCTTCCTCAGCGAGCGCGAGCCCTTCGCTGACGTCCTCCGCGGACCTCAAGCGGTGACCAACGTCCTGTTCAGCTCGGGGACGACCGGCGAGCCCAAGGCGATCCCCTGGACGCAGCTCACCCCGCTCAAGGCGGCGGGCGACGGCTGGCTCCACCACGACATTCGTCAGGGGGAGGTCGTGTGTTGGCCGACGAACCTGGGCTGGATGATGGGCCCTTGGCTGATCTATGCCGCCCTGGTGAACAAGGCCACCATCGCCCTCTACTGCGGGGCTCCGGTCGGTCGGGCCTTCGGCGTCTTCGTCCAAGACGCCCGGGTCACGATGCTCGGCGTCGTCCCGAGCCTGGTCAAGACCTGGCGCCAGACGTCCTGTCTGGACGGCGTCGACTGGAGCGCGATCCGTTGCTTCTCCTCGACGGGCGAGTGCAGCAGCCCGAGCGACATGCTCTGGCTCATGAGCCGCGCCGGCTATCGGCCGGTGGTCGAGTATTGCGGCGGAACCGAGATCGGCGGCGGCTACATCACGGGCTCCCTGGCCCTGCCCGCGGCCCCCGGCCACTTCTCGACGGTGGCCCTCGGGATCGACCTCGTGCTCCTAGACGACGAGGGCCAGGCGGCTGACGAGGGCGAAGTGTTCTTGATCCCTCCCTCGATCGGTCTCAGTCAGCGGCTCTTGAATCGTGATCACCACGAGGTCTATCACGCCGGCGCCCCGACCCACCAAGGCCAAGCGCTCCGTCGTCACGGCGACTGGTTGACGCGCTTCGCCGACGGCTCCTATCGAGCTCAGGGGCGGGTCGACGACACCATGAACCTGGGCGGGATCAAGGTCAGCTCGGCCGAGCTGGAGGCGGTGCTCAACACGCACCCAGGCGTCCACCAGACCGCCGCCATCGCGGTCCCACCGCCTGAAGGGGGCCCGAATCAGCTCGTGGTCTACGTCGAGCAGAGCCCGGGCGCGGCCCTAGACCCCGAAGCGCTTCGCAAGCCCTTCCAGACCGTGATCAAGAGCGAGCTGAACCCGCTCTTCAAGGTCGCCGACGTGCGCGTCCTGAGCGCCCTCCCGCGGACTGCGAGCAACAAGGTCATGCGGAGGACCTTGCGAGCCCGCTACCTCGCCGAGCGCGACTCCTGAGCGCTGAGGGCTGGCGCTGCCTCCTGGCGCCCCTCCCAGCTGAGCTCGAGAAGGCTCAGCGCCCGCCCGGCGCAGGGACGCCCCTCACGCTCCCCAAGCCCGCCAGCGCCCAGCGCTGGGGTCAGCGCGGGATGGCCTGGAGCGGTGTCGGGCGACGACGCACCGAGGCCACCCTCGAGGCCCTGGCCCAAGCCGGCGTAGAGGAGGTGATCCACCTCGGCTGCGCGGGCGCGATCCGTCCTGGCCTCCGAGCCGGGGACGCGTTCTGGATCACGGGGGTCCGCTGCGAGGACCCCGGGCTGCCGCGCCTGAGCCTCCCGGGAGAGGACCCGCTCCGAGAGACCCTCCGCGCCGCCGGCCGCGATCCCCAGAGCGCCGAATGCGTCACCGTCCGAGAGGTCGCGAGCAGCGCCGAGGCCAAGGCCGCCCTCGCGGAGCGCTACCCCGAGGCGGCCTTGGTCGAAATGGAGACCTACTGGGCTGCGGCCACGGCCGCGCGCCTCGGGCTCCGCTTGGTCGCGCTCAGGGTCGTGATCGACGCTCGCGAACACGAGCTCCCCGACATGACGCCTGCCCTCGACGAGCTCGGTCGGCCCAAGCCCCTCGCCTTCGCCGCCCGGCTCCTCCGTCGCCCGAAGACAGCCCTCGCCCTCCCTGGCCTGGCCCGCGCCTTCGACGCCGCACAGCGCGAGCTGGGGCTCCTGGCCGACGCCTTCCTGCGCTAGGGGAGCTCATCCTGGGGAGCACTTCGAGCGCTCGTGGCTGATCCTCGATCTTGGCGTTTCACTCCGGTTAGGTGCGAGCGGAGCGTCGCATGCACTTGGGTGCCTACGAGATCTTGAACTCGCTCGGTGAGGCTGCGCGGGTCTTTCGTGGACGCGACGAGCGCGGGCACGAGGTCGCGATCAAGTGCCTCGAGCTGAGCCCACCTCCCGACCTCAGCCGCTTCGAACGCGAGGCCGCGCTCCTCCGCGAGCTGAGCGCGGTCGATGGGATCCTGCCGATCCTAGCCACCGGCCGCACCCCCTCGGGTCAGCCCTACGTAGTAACCCCCCTCCTAGCAGAGGGGACCCTCGCGAATCGACTCCAGAGTGGGCCCCTGGCCGTCGCCGACGCGGTCGTCATCGCGACGCGGCTGGCTAAGGCCCTCGGCGAGGCCCACCGGCGCGGGATCGTGCACCGAGACGTGAAGCCAGGAGCGATTCCCCTGGCCGGAATTCGGCAGGAGCTCAGGGCGTTGTAGAAGGTTCCATCCCCCTACAATCCGGCGGCCATGGCAACCGCGATCTCGATCTCCTACGTGTGTGTGCTGGCAGCCCTGACGGTGTTCGGGCTGCACAGGCTGCATTTGGTGCTCTTGGTCCTCTGGCACCGCCGAGACGCGCCGACGCCCCCGGATCCTCGAGCCTGGCCCGCCGTGGTCGTCCAGCTCCCGCTCTACAACGAGGCCACGGTCGCGGCGCGCCTGATAGACGCCGTGGCCGCCCTCGACTATCCGCCCGAGCGACTCGAGATCCAGGTCCTCGACGACTCCAGCGACGAGACCCGCGAGATCGTCGACGAACGCGTGGCCTGGCACCGGGGCCTCGGCGTCCCCATAGAGGTCCTCCGCCGACCCGAGCGGAGAGGCTTCAAGGCCGGCGCCTTGGCCTTTGGACTCGAGCAGAGCGCGGGTGAGTTGATCGCGATCTTCGACTCTGACTTCGTCCCCAGTCCCGACTTCCTCCGCAAGGCGGTCCCGCACTTCGAGGACCCTCAGCTCGGCCTGGTCCAGGGCTGCTGGGGACACCTCAACCGAGACACGAGCCTCCTGACGCGCGTCCAGGCCCTGGCCCTCGACGCCCACTTCCGGATCGAGCAAGCCGCCCGGAGCAGGAGCCAGCGCTTCTTCAACTTCAACGGGACCGCGGGCGTGTGGAGGCGAGAGGCGATCGTGGGCGCTGGCGGCTGGGCAGCAGACACGATCACCGAAGACCTCGACCTCTCGCTCCGCGCCCAGCTGACTGGTTGGCGCTTTCAGTTTCAAGAAGACCTCCTGGTCCCAGCCGAGCTGCCTGAGGACCTGGCCGCGTTCCGAGCCCAGCAGCGCCGCTGGACCCGTGGCTCCGGACAGACCGCCCGCAAGCTCCTCGGCCACGTATGGCGGACGCCGGGTGTCCTGCTCCGAGCCCGAGTCGAGGCGACCTTCCAGCTCCTGCTCAACGTGGCCTACCCCCTCCTGCTCCTCCTCGTCCTCACGAGCGTCCCCCTCGTCGCCCTCGGAAGTCCTCTGCTGACATTGCAGTGGGTCCTGTTTGGGCTGGCGACCCTCTCGGTGACCGCCTTCTACGTCGTCTCCCAGCGCCACCGGGGTTGGGTCGGCCTCGTCGAAGGCTTGGGCCTGACCCCCTTCCTCTTCGCCTACGGGATCGGACTCAGCCTCAGCAACGGGCTGGCTTACCTCCAGGGCGTATTCGGAGGCGAGACGGCCTTCGTCCGAACCCCCAAGCGCGGCGCTACCGCGAGCCGATATCAGACGCGCCCTGAGACACGCTTCGCCCTGGCAGAACTAGGCCTGGCCGCCTACTCCTTCGGCGGACTCGCCCTGGGGGTCTGGCTTGGGCACCCGACGGCGGCCCCCTTCCTGGCCCTGATCGGCCTCGGCTTCCTGGTCGTGGGCGGCAAGACCCTCTTCCCGGGTCGTGGCGCCGAGAGCGCGCAGGAGACCCCCGCCCAGGCGCCCGAACCTCAGCTCTCGGCCTGAGCGAGCGAAGAGTGACGCGGCCCCCGATCCTCAGCTACTGCACCAACGTTCACCCCGGCGAGAGCTTCGCCGAGCTCTTGGAGCTGATCCGGGGACCCCTGGCGCGGGTCAAGCGCGAGTTCAGCCCCGACGCGCCCCTCGGCGCCGGGCTCTGGCTCCCTGCCGACGCGGCCACGACCCTGGCCCAAGACCCTGGCGCCGCCGCGGAGGCGCGCGCCGCCCTCGCGGAGGGAGGGCTCTTCGCCTACACCGTGAACGCCTTCCCGATCGGCGGCTTCCACGAGCGCCGGGTCAAGGAGCGGGTCTACCGCCCGACCTGGCTCGATCCCGCGCGACGCCGCTATACCGAGGCTGCCTGTAGGGCCCTCGCGGCCCTCCTCCCCGAGGGCGAGCGAGGCTCCGTCTCGACCGTGCCGGTCAGCTACAAGGCCTTTGGCGACAGCGATCGTTTAGCTGCAGCGGGCGCGCAGCTCGGAGAGCTGGCTGCCAACCTGGAGCGCCTCGAAGCCGAGACTGGACGCGAGCTCTCGCTGGCGCTCGAACCCGAACCCCTCGCGCAGCTCGAGACAACGAGCGAAACCCTGGCTTTCCTCCGCGAGCAGGTGTTCAGCGGAGCCGGCCGGGCGGCCTTCGTGGCCGCGGGTGGCCCCGCCCGTGACGCCGAGGCCCGCCTCCGCCGCCGAGTCGGAATCTGCATCGACACCTGCCACCTCTCCTGTCGCTACGAGGACCTCCTCTTGTCCCTCGAGGAGATCTCTCGTGAAGGGGCGCGAGTCGTGAAGGTCCAGCTCAGCTCAGCCCTGGAGCTCATGAGACCTGCGGAGCGGCCCGAGGCCCTCGCGCGCTTGGTTGGGTTCAGTGAGCCCCGCTACCTCCACCAAACCCTGGCCGAGACGCCGACTGGAGTCGTGGCCCTCGCCGATCTCCCGGACGTACTCTGTGCTGAGGGGAATCTCCGCCCCGACCTCGCCGCCGCCAGCCGCCTCCGAACTCACTTCCACGTCCCCCTCTGCTGGGCAGGCGACGCCGAGCTCGGCACGACCCGCCCCGACCTGGAGCGCGCCCTGGGCGCCCTCGTCGAGGCCTGCGACCACCTCGAGATCGAGACCTACACCTTCGACGTCCTCCCTGAAGCCGAGCGAGCTCGCTTCGGCCACGACCCAGTCCGCATGATCGTGGCGGAGTTGGAGTGGATGCGGGCCGCCCTCGGCCAGCGCGGCGTTCGGGCGCGCTAGGGCGGCCGATCCGGTTTCTGCTGCTTTGATCCAGTGGCCTCACGCCCAAGGACTGCGAGACCTGCAGACCTGCCCGCAGATTTCGCAGCGCAGCCGGAGTCCCCGCTGGGCCTTGGGAAGGTTGCAGCAGGCACCCGCTTTGCTGTTGAGAATGCCGTGCCAAAGCGACGGCGATTCTCGGGTCATTAGCCCTCGGCCTCAGCAAAGCCCAAACCTGGCGACCCCCTCGGAGGAAATTTTCGCCTCCACACGCGACCTCCCCACGTATCGTGGAGGGGTCAGGAGGACTTCATGATCCGCGCCACACTGACCCTCATGTTCGCCTCGCTCCTCGCCCTCCCGGGCCTGGCCTCGGCCGACGTCGTCCACCTGCGCAACGGGCGGACTCTCGAGGGCAAAGTCGTCTCGACCACCCCGACCCACATTCGCCTCCGCGTCACCGGCGGACAGCTCCAGTTGCCCCGGAAGCAAGTCAAGCGAATCGAGACTCGTCGCCCCGCTAGCGAAGATTACGCCCAGCGGGCCCGCCAGACGGACATGGACAACCCACGCGAGGTCCGTCAACTGGCTGACTGGGCCAGCGCTCGGAACCTCGGCCACAAGGCTCGCCAGCTCCGCGGCTTGGAACGCGGCCTCAAGCTGGAGAAGCGAATCGCCCAGGCCAAGGCTGGCAACAAGGCCAGCGCCTACTACGACACCTACGCCTGGGCCAAGGTCCAGGGCTTCTCGCCTGAGATCCAGCGCTACCTCCTGACCGAGCTCCTCGATCGCTGGCCGAATCACCGCACGGCCCAGCGGGCCCTCCACGCCCTCGAGGAGTCCCTGCGGCCCAAGCCCGCCCCTCCAACCGCGACCGAGCTCGAACAGCAGGCTTTGCGCGAGAAGGTAGCCCAGCAAGAGGCCGAGGCTGAGCGGCTCAAGGAGCGAGTCCAGGAGCTGGAAGAAGAGGCCAAGCGCAAGGAAGACGAGGCCCGACGGGTTCGAATCCGTCGCCGCTCCCGCCGCAGCCGCTTGGCCCGCCGCCGCAACGGCAAGACCTACCTCCGTCCGCTCTTTACGGTCAACCCTCGCGAGACCTGCGAGTGAGCGAGGCTCCTTCGGCGGAGCATCAGGCTCCCGCGACGCCCGCCTCGGCTCCCGAGCCTGGAGAGACCGAGCCCGCAGACTCCGCCGCGACGCCGACTCCCCCAGGCGCGGACATAGACCCCCTCGCTGAAATGCGGGCAAGCTTGGGGCTCCCGCACCGCACCGGCGGGACTCCGATCCACTCCAACCTCGACGTCACCTTGCGACGGCTTGGTTGGGGCATGTTGATCCTGGGGACGGTGTTCCTGCTTCTGTGGCGGATCCTGTCCTGGGTCAACGCCTAGCCCCTGCCTTTCTCGACTTGCCAAAACGACCTCGCTCCGGCCTCCCGGAGGTGTCCCCAGTCAACTCGCTCTTGGCGGCCCTTGGCGGCCTTGGCGTTCTTGGCGATTCAAGAGACGCTGCCCACAACCTCGGGAACTCGGGAACGTCGACACCCCAGGAGGCATGCTCCTCTTGGCAGGGCCGAGACGAGGACGGGATCCCCTCGGCTTAGAGCTGCACCCGCCCGACCGTTTCGCTGAACCCCTGACGCGATTACAGTCCCGGCCATGAGTGACGGCTGGCAGTTTTACGTCGATCGCGGGGGCACCTTTACGGACGTCGTCGCGCGGGATCCGAGCGGGACCTTGCACGTCCAGAAGCTCCTGAGCGAGGACCCCGAGCGCTACGCGGACGCGGCGCTCGAGGCCATGCGCCGAGCCCTCGGCGGGACCCTCGATCCCGAGCAGATCGACGTCCTCCGAATGGGGACCACCGTCGCCACCAACGCGCTCCTCGAGCGGCAGGGAGCGCGGATCGCCCTCCTGATCACCGCCGGCCTCGAGGACCTGCTCCGGATCGGAACCCAAGAGCGCCCCGACCTCTTCGCGCTCCGAATCGAGAAGCCGAGCGCCCTGGCCGAGGTCGTCCTCGGCGTGGACGAAGAGCACGACGCCAGCGGGCGTGTCCTCAAGCGACTCGATTGCGCGCGCCTCCGCGCCGAGCTCCTGGCGCTCAAGGCAGAGGGGATCGAAGCGATAGCCATCGCCTTCAAGCACGCCCACCTCGAGCCGAGCCACGAGCTGGCCGCGGCCGAGGTGGCTCGCGAGGTCGGCTTCCGCCACGTCGCCCTCAGCCACCAGGCTGGCGGTGAGATCGGCCTCCTGGCTCGGGGCGACACGGCCTGCGCCGACGCCTACCTGACGCCCGCCCTCTGGGCCTACTTGGACCGCGTCGCTGGCGCCTTGGGGGCCGCCGGTCCGAAGGGTCCTCTGCTCCGCTTCATGAAGTCGAGCGGCGGTCTGGCCGCGGCCTCTGACTTCAGCGGCAAGGACGCGATCCTCTCGGGCCCCGCAGGAGGCGTCGTGGGCGCTCAGTCCGTCGCGGAGGGAGCAGGTCTGGAGCGAGTGATCGCCTTCGACATGGGCGGGACCTCGACCGACGTCAGCCGAATCGACCTCCGGGAGGGACCCGAGCGGGTCTACGAGCGGACCATAGCCGGCGTCCGGCTTCAGGCGCCTTCCCTGGCGGTTCACACGATCGCGGCCGGCGGCGGCTCTCGAATCGGCTTCGACGGACGCCGGCTCCAGGTCGGCCCCGAGAGCGCCGGCGCCTTCCCCGGTCCCGTGTGCTACCGCCGCCCCGGCGGCGTCTTGAGCGTGACCGACGCCAACGCCGTGCTGGGCCGCGTCCAGCCGGCCCACTTTCCTGCCTGCTTTGGAGACGAGGGCGACGCGCCCCTCGACGCCGAGGCCAGCCGCGCCGCCTTCGAGGCCCTCTTGGCCGAGGTTCAGACCGCCGCCCGCGAGGGCGGAGGCGAGGCCCCCGCCACCCTGGAGGCCCTCGCCGCCGGCTGCGTCCGGATCGCGAACGAGGCCATGGCCGGCGCGATCCGCGAGATCTCTGTCGCGAAGGGACACGACCTCGACGACTACTCCCTGGTCAGCTTCGGCGGAGCCGGCGCTCAGCACGCCTGCGCCGTGGCCGCCACCCTCGGGATCGAGCGCGTCCTCGTCCCTCAGCGGAGCGGCGTGCTCTCGGCCTGGGGGATCGGCCTCGCGCCCCTGACTCAGACCGGCCTCCGGTCCTTCCTCCAGCCGCTCCAGACCTCGGTCACCGAGCGCGAGGAGGCCTTCCGCGCCCTCGAGAAGGTCGGCCGCAAGTCACTCATGGCCCAAGGGGTCAAGCCCAAGGGGCTCCACTTCCGCCGCAGCGCCGACCTCCGCTACGCAGGCGTCGACGCCACGATCACGGTCCCCGAGCCGCCGCCCGAGTCCACCGCGAGCTGGGGCGAGACCTTCGCCCGAGCCCACCGCCGCCTTTACGGCTTCGACCGCCCGGATCACCCCATCGAGATCAAGACCCTCCGGGTCGAGACCGTGGGCGAGCGCGCCAAGAAGAAGCGCCAGCGCAAGCGCAAGCCGGCCCCAGACGCCCTAGCCCCTGGCGCGCCGCTTGGCGAAGCCTCGGTCTGGTTCGAGCGCCTCTCGCCCTCCGGCCAGCGAAGCCTGGCCGCCGAGTCGACCCCGATCTACGACCGGACCCAGCTCGCTCCTGGGACCGCCTTCTCTGGCCCGGCCTTGATCGCCGAAGCCGGCGCGACCGTCGTCGTCCTGCCGGGCTGGAGCGTCCGGGTCGACCGTCAGGAGCAGCTCGTCCTCGAACGACTTAAAGTCGAAGCTGAGGCCAGCGCCGACGCCGCCCTCCTCGAAGGGCTCGACCCAGAGGAGGTCGAGGCCTGGAGCGAACTCTGCCGTTGCATGCTGGAGGACGTCCCCAGCCTCGACGCCGAAGCTTGGGAGGGCCTGCTCGCCCAAGCCGAGGCCATGGAGATCCCCGCCCCCGCCGCCGAGCACCTGGCTCGCGCCACGGCCAGCGAGCTGGGGACGCTCCTTCCCGAGCCCAGCACGGCTGGGGGGAGTCCCTTGGCGGGAGTCGACGAGGAGCTCCTCGAGGCCTGGAGCGAGCTCTGCCGCTGCATGCTGGAGGACGTCCCGAGCCTCGACGCCGAGGCCTGGGGAGGCCTCTTGAGTCAGGCCGAGGCCATGGAGCTCTCGCTCCCCGTGGCTGAGCACGTGGCCCGCGCCTGCGCCGACGACCTAGGCGTCGTCGTGCCCACAGCCTCAGGTGACGACCCCACCGCTGGCGTGGACGAGGACTTGATCGAGGCCTTCGACGAGCTCTGCCGCTGCCTCCTAGAAGGCGTCGCCGCCCTCGACGACGAGGGCTGGTCCGGCCTCCTGGCCCAGGCCGAAGGCATGGAGCTCCCCCTGGCCGCGGCTCGAGCGCGCGCGCGCCTGGCCGCCGATGAGCTCGGGGTGAGCCTCCCGGCCGGCGCCGCCCCCCGAACCGAGGAGGCTCCCCGCGAGCGCCTCGAGCACCTCGAGGCGCCCGATCCCGTCCAGCTCGAGATCATGGCGAACCTCTTCTCGTCGATCGCTGAGCAAATGGGCGCGACCCTCCGTCGCGTGAGCCTCTCGGTGAACATCAAGGAGCGCCTCGACTTCAGCTGCGCCGTGTTCGACGCCGGCGCCGGGCTGGTCGCCAACGCCCCCCACATTCCGGTTCACCTCGGCGCCATGGCCGAGAGCGTCCGCGCGCTCCAGGCCAGTCGCGGCAGCGACCTCCGCCCCGGCGACGTGCTCTTGAGCAACGACCCCTTCCACGGCGGGAGCCACCTCCCGGACGTGACCCTGGTGACCCCCGTGTTCCACGGCGGGCGCCTGGTGTTCTTCTGCGCCAACCGCGGGCACCACGCCGACGTCGGCGGGATCGTACCGGGCTCCATGCCCGCCAACTCCCGCTCCATAGACGAGGAGGGCGTCCGGCTCCACGACGTGCTCGTCGTCCGCGAGGGACGTTTCCTGCGCGACGAGCTGCGCGAGCTCCTCCTGGCTGGACCCCACCCGGTCCGCGGCGTCGAGGAGCGCCTGGCGGACCTCGAGGCCCAGGTCGCCGCCAACGCGCAAGGCGCGCGCCTCCTGGGCGAGCTCGTCCGACGCTATGGCGTCAGCGCCGTCGTGGCCTACATGGGCCACGTCCAGCGCGACGCGGCCGCCGCGATGCGCGAGGCGATCGCCGCCCTGCCTGACGGCGTCCACGCCTACGAGGACTACCTCGACGAGGGCGCCCGGATCGCGGTCCAGATCGAGGTCTCGGGCGACGAGGCCCGGATCGACTTCAGCGGGACCGACCCCCAGCTGCCTGGGAACCTCAACGCCCCGCGGGCGGTCGTCCTGGCCGCGGTCCTCTACGTGTTCCGGACCCTGACCACCCGCCCGATCCCGCTCAACTCAGGCTGCTTCGAGCCCCTGACCCTCGTGATCCCCGCGGGCTCACTCCTCGATCCCCAGCCCCCAGCCGCCGTGGTCGGGGGCAACGTCGAGACCAGCCAGCGGATCGTGGACGTCCTCTACGGCGCCCTGGGCGCCCTGGGCGCCGCTCAAGGCACCATGAACAACCTGACCTTCGGGCGCGAGGACCTCGGCTACTACGAGACGATCTGCGGCGGCGCGGGCGCGGGCTTCGGCTTCGAGGGAGCCTCGGCGGTCCACACCCACATGACCAACACCCGGATCACGGACCCTGAAGTCCTCGAGCGACGGTTTCCGGTTCGGCTCCGGCGCTTCGCGATCCGCGAGGGCTCGGGCGGCGCCGGCTGCTGGCGAGGGGGTGAGGGCGCGATCCGCGAGCTGGAGTTCACGGCCCCCGTCTCGGCCACGATCCTCAGCGAGCGGCGAGCCATCGGCCCGCCCGGAGCCCACGGCGCAGGCTCCGGCGGGGAGGGTCGCAACACCCTGATCCGCCAGGGCCGCGAGCGACAGCTCCCAGGCAAGGTCCAGCTCGAGCTCCAGACCGGCGATCGCCTCCGCCTCGAGACCCCAGGGGGCGGGGGCTACGACCCCAGCCCCAGCCAGTGGGCGGGGCTCCCGGCCCGCGCAGCGCGCGCCCTCTATCGCTCTGGGCGCGGCGTCCGCTCCACCGCCGGCGTGGCCCAGGCCCACGTCCAGGCGAACCTGGTCGTCCTGCCCGCAAGGGTGGCGGACGCCTTCGAGGCCTTCTGCCGCCAGAACCCCGGACCCTGCCCCCTCCTGGAGCGCTTGGCGCCCGGAGCCTTCGCGCCCGCCCTCGCCCCCGAGGCTGACCTCCGGACCGACCTCCCCCTCTATCGGATCCACACCAAGGCCGGGAGCCGCGACGTCTCGGACCTCCGCGAGCGCTGGAGCGAGGACTGGGTCGCCTTCCTCCTCGGCTGCAGCTTCACCGCCGAGGGCGTCCTGAGCGAGGCCGGGTTCTCGCTCCGCCACGTCGACCACGGCCTGAACGTCCCCATGTATCGCACGGATCGTCGCGTCCGGACCGTCGGCCCCTTCGGAGGGCGGCTCGTGGTCAGCATGCGCCCCTTCAGCCGCGACGAGGTCGACCCCGTCACGGAGATCACGACGCCCCTCTGGCACGCCCACGGCGGGCCGGTCCACGTGGGTGACGTGGGCGCCATCGGGATCTCGGACCTCGCCCGCCCGGACTGGGGCGACGCGGTGCCCGTGGCCTGGGGCGAGCGCCCCGTGTTCTGGGCCTGCGGCGTCACGAGCCAAGAGGCGCTCTCCGGAGCCCTCGAGGCTGGCGTCATCGACGAGGCCTGGACCCACGCTCCGGGGCACATGTTCATTGCGGACGCCACGCCCGCGACCCTCGAAGCCCAGCGATAGCCCAGCCCGCGCGCGTCTCGGACCAGGGTCTCTTAGAAGTTCCCCTGGATCAGCTTGGCCCGGCTTCGAAGAGCATGGATTAACCTCTCCGGGTGCACCTCCTCCTCGACCTCGCGCTCCGCCGCGGCCACCTCGACGCCGCCGCCGCTCGACGCCTCCAAGCTGAGGTCGAGGGTGGGCGAGCCCTAAACGAGGTCCTAGTCGGCGCGGGGGTCTCGCCGGAGGTCGTCTCAGGCCTAGCCGCCGAGCTCCAAGCCGCCGCTCAAGGCGTGACCGAGGCCCTGACCGTCAACCCGCGACCCGGGACCGCAGTCGACCCCGCCGAGACCGTGATCGAGGCGCCCCCCAGCGGAGCTGCCTTCGCGCCGCGCCGCGAGCGAGACCACGAGACCGAGTGGCTGCCCACGGGAGAGGACCTCGTGGCCCCTCTGCCGGCGAGCGGCGGCGAGTTCAGCTCGGGCGATCGAATCGACGACTTCGAGCTCATAGAGCTCCTCGGCGAAGGGGGCATGGGCGCGGTCTATCGCGCCAAGGAGGTCGGCCTCGGGCGTGAGGTCGCGCTGAAGCTCGTTTCGGCCAAGATCGCCTCGGACCGCGACGCCAAGGAGCGCTTCTTGCGCGAGGCTCGCAGCGCGGGTCAGATCAATCACCCCAACGTGATCACGATCCTGCGGGTCTCCGAGCACGAGGGTCGGCCCTACATGATCCTGGAGTTCCTCCGCGGCGGCGACGCCGAGGACCTCCGCCAAGCCGCCGGCGGCAAGCTCGCCCCGCGCCGCGCCCTCGAGATCGTGCGGGACTGCGCCCAAGGGCTGGGCGCCCTGGAGGCCCGCGGCCTCGTCCACCGCGACATCAAGCCGGCCAACGTGTTCCTCACGGCCCAGGGGCTCGCCAAGCTGGCGGACCTCGGCCTGGCGCGGACCCAAGCCGGCGACGACCGCGTGACCCAGACCGGAGTCATCGTGGGGACGCCGACCTTCATGGCCCCCGAGCAAGCCGAGGGCGACCAGGTCGACATTCGGAGCGATATCTACGCCCTGGGCGCGACCCTCTTCCTCCTCGTGACCGGGCGAGCCCCCTTCGTGGGCAAGAGCCCGCTCTCGGTCGTGGCCAAGGTCCTCAGCGAGCCGACCCCCGACCCTCGTCTCCACGTCCCCGAGCTGCCCGCAGCCGTGGCACACCTCGCCCTGACCGCCATGAACAAGGAGCCCGAGGAGCGCTATCAGACCTCGGCGGAGCTCCTAGCTGCGGTCAAGGAGGCCCTTCTGGCCCTCGACGAGGGCCGCGCGGACGAGGGGCCCGCCTTCTCGGCGCCCGCCTCCTCAGGGCCCGCCTCCTCAGGGGCCGGGCGAGCTCCTTCCCAGGCCGCGCCTCGCGCCCGGGCAGCGGCGACGGCCATAGCCCCCCACTCCAAACACGCTCCACCCCGCAGGGGCCCGTACGCCGCGCTCCTCTTCCTGGGCGTGTCGATCCTGGTGAGCGGAGTCGCTTTCTTGTTCACCTTCAGGCGCTCCGTCCGCGCCCCCGTGGTCCCGCCTCAGCCCGCCGTAAATCGCCAGCCGAGCCCCGCGCCGACACCGAGTCAGAGCCAGCCGCCCCTCGTCGCTCCCTCCGGCTCCGAGGCGCCGGCGGCAGAGAGCCCGACGCCACCTCCTCCTCGGTGGGAGGCACCGAAGAACACGACCCTGCTGCCCCCGCGCGGGGTGCCTGGGCCCTTGAACTTCGGGGTCGCCAACTACTGGACCAGCCACGCCCGACTCGAGCGGCGCAAGCGGAAGGGCGTCGTCTATCGCTTCGACCCCGGGACCGGGCAGTTCGCGCGGAGTTCGCTCTTCGGCGGAAGCAAGATCCCGCTCCCAGCGCGGATCGTCTGGCAGCTCCGAGACCTGGAGGTCCTGCGAGACGTCTCCCCAGGACAGCTCGCTAAGGACCAGGGGTTGGGAGAGGTCCCGACGGGGATCTTCTTCGAGCTCGGCGTGCGGCCTTCCAATCAGCCCTGCGTCGAGGGGGCGCGCCTCGAGCCGGGCTCGCTCTGGGTCCTCCTCCAAGTCTCCAAAGCGGGAGAAGTGTTCGCGACCTTCCGCCGACTCAACTCAGACAAGGTCGATCGAATCAACCTCGGAGACCCAGGCCTAGGCCACGTCCACCCCCCCCAAGGGGGCAAAATGCCGAAGCGGCGCTTGACCCTCGGGCTCGACCTGACCAAGTCTGGTTGGGAGTTCCACTTCGCTGGGTCGAAGGCGCTCGCCGGGAGCTGGGAGACGGGGCCAGCCCCGCTGACCCGCGGCGAGATCGAGGGCGGGCTCTACCTCTGGACTCAGGCTGGAAACTGGGAGCGCGGGCGAGGTCGAGCAACCATCGAGATCCAGCACCTGGGAATCGACGAGAGGCCCGTCGATATCCCCTTCGGGCGGCCCCGCAAGCCGAGGCGGAGCCCCCGACGCCCTCGGAAGCGGTAGCGATCCCATAACCTGCATGGGAGCAATGCCTTAGACGCATGGGGCTCTGTTTGGGTCGGCCCCATGCAGGCTCTATGATTGAGCCCAGGAGCGCCCCCTTGTCGACCCCTCTCGATCTGCCGACCCCGGCCGCGACCAGCGCGGAGCGATTCGCTCGCCGACAGCAGGCTCGCCGCTCCGGCGCGGCGTCCTCGGGCGGCGGGACTCGGTCCACCTCGGCGGGGGGTGCCCAGATCCGGATCAAGGAGCTGCGGGTTCAGTTCTCGGACTCGGGCGCCCAGGCGACTCCCTACCGCAAGGTGGCCCGCGCCAAGGGCCGAGCAGAGCTCCCCCTGGCCCGCTCTCGTCCCCGAGCGCGCGCTATGGCCAAGGGTGGTGAGCGCGCGGTCCCCGCCGGCTTCGAGAGCCTCCTGGCGCGGAGCCCCGGCCAGCCGCTCCCGGGGGAGTTGGCGGATCGCTTTGGACCGCTCCTGGGCGGTGAGTTCAGCGGAGTCCGGATCCACGCCGACGCCGTCGCGGACGAGGCCGCTGCCCAGATCGAGGCCGAAGCCTTCGCCCTCGGCGACGACGTCTACTTCGCGCGCGGGCGCTACTCACCCCACACGGCGCGCGGCCAAGCCCTGATCGCCCACGAGCTGACCCACGTCGCCCAAGAGCAGGGCGGAGCCCACACGATTCGCTTGGCGGGTCCGATCCGCGCGCGGGCAGCCGAGGCCGGCGAGCGGATCGCGGCCAAGAGCTCGGGGACGCTCCACCTCAGCCCCGCTACCAGCGACCTCACGGACCTCGACCGCGAGCGGCTCCGGGCCGTGAAGGAGATCCTGGCCTACGAGAAGGAGCACGGGACCTGGGACACGATCCAGCGCTACAACGCGATCACCGGGAGCATTCCGGGGCGCAACGTGTGGGTCCGGACCAGCGAAGGCGGCGTGGCCGACCTGTGCTGGATGTTCGACGTGGCCTACGCCGCGGGCGTCTCGGGCGGGACCGCCGCTGACGTCCTGGGTGGCGTGTTCGGAGGCCCTGGCCAGTGGGCCGGCGCCGCGCTAACGACGAGCGCCGTCGGCCTCAGCTATCTGGGCGGGCGCTTCGCCGGGGCCTTGGTCGAGGGCTACGACCGCGGCTGGGACGGCTTCAGCGGCTACATGAAGGGCACGCTGAACGAGGACAACGTCAACGGCATGGTCCTCGCGCGACGACTGAGCGTGAGCGCGGCCCTCGGCGAGCAGCTCACGATCCGCGAGGTGATCCACCCGACCGTCCTCGAGCAGATCGATCGCCTCGGCGTCCAGCGCTCGGCGACCCGCGTCGCGGGCCGCGACATGCTCGAGCTCCAAGCCGAGCAGAACGAGCGAGCGGTCCTCCAGGCCGCCAGCACCGGCGGCGGCTGGGAGCGACTCCTCGGCGAAGGCGGCCTCCACGGGGGTCAGCACGGGGGCGTCTACCGCTCGATGCTGAGCGAGGTCCACGCCGAACGCTCGGGGAGCGACCTCGTGGGCTCGATCCAGCGCCGGGCCAAGGCCGGCCAGGAGCTGAGCGGCGGCGCCGGAGGCTTCAGCGCCGGGATCCAGCGCAAGACCCGCGGCGGGGGATTGCTCCGGCGCGGCGGCGTGTTCGGCAAGATGTTCAGCGGCGGCGACGGGAACGGCGCCTCGGTCAAGATCCCGGGCTCGGGAAAGATCGAGCTGGCCGAGCTCCTGATCGTGTGGCCCGACGCGCGCCCGACGGCGGGCGCCATGAACCGCAAGCCGCGCCCCGGGATGGAGCTTCCCCGGATGCGAGGCAGCGGGGCCGTGGCCGGGGCGGCTCCAGCCGAGGTCGCGCGTCAGCTCGACGCCAGCCAATCTCAGGGCCTGACCCGAGACCTCGAGGAGCAGCTCTCGGAGCTCCTCGACACGGACCTCAGCGGGGTCCGGATCCACACCGACCCCGCCGCGCAAGACGCGACGGACCTCGTCGGGGCGGAGGCCTTCACCCTCGGCGAGGACATTTACTTCAACACCGGACGCTACGCGCCCAACTCCGCGCGCGGGTTGGCCCTCCTCGTCCACGAGCTGACCCACGTCGCTCAAGGACAGGGTGGCGCTCCGACTCTAGGCGGAGGCTACGGCGCGATCTCGGGCCCGGTCGGCTCGCCTGGCGGCCTCGTCGTCGCGGGACGCGACGCCCTGGAGCTCCAGGCCGAGAAGAACGAAGCCTTCGTGTTCCGCTCCATGACCAGCGGCGGACCGCTGCAGGGCTCGCGCCCGGTCGCCGGCGCGATCCCGCGCGGCGAGGGCGGCTTCGGAGGCGGAACCTCCAGCTCGAGCCCTGCCAAGCCCGGGGGGCGGCCCCTGGGCCTGATGCCCAAGCTCAAGTCGGGCTATCCCGGCGCCTTGGCGCTCTTGGCCGAGCAAGAGGGCGGCGGGCCGCAGCTCCCGATCCCCGAGGTCCGCGACAGCTCGGTCAACGAGCTGGTGGAGATGTTCAAGGGGATCGGCAGCGGGATCCGCTCCCTGGCCGACTTCGGCGCGGGCCTGATCCCGATCTTTGGCGATATCTACGACCTCCTCTGCGCCATAGTCGGCCGGGCGATCTTCACCTGGGAGCGCCTAGACGTCTGGGATCGGCTCCTGACCCTGGCGGGCGTGATCCCGATCCCCTTCGTGAGCGGCTCCCTCCTGCGCCGCGGCAAGTCTGCCCTCCAGTGGCTCGTCAGCGAACGACGTGTGGTCTCGCTCCTGGCGACGGCCATGGGCAAGGCCGTCGCCTTCGTCAAGCGCTACGCCAAGCGGATCAAGAACTGGTTCCTGACCTCTCGCTTCGCCAAGCTCGGGCGCCAGAGCGGGCAAATGGTCACGAAGCTGGCCGGCTCCGTTATGTCCGCTCAGGACCTCGTGGGCGCCTACCGCACGATCCAGCGCACGATCAACAAGAAGTACGTGTTCTACAGCAGCGCCGACACCGCCCAGGCAGTCAAGGACGCGGGACGGATCGGCAAAGTCGACGCTAAGGCGGCCTTCGCGACGCCCCTAGATCCCCTCCTGGGAGCCTCCAACAGCCTGATGGGGCGCTTCGCACGAAACGCCATGTTGGGAGGCAGCGTCGACTTCAAGCTCGTGGGCGACAACTGGAAGACCTGGGCCCTCAAGATGGAGAAGAAGGACCTCTCCGTCGCGACCGAGTTCGCTGGAGGCAACTTTTCGGGCAAGGGAATGGGTCAGGTCGAGGGAGTCGGCGGGCATATCAAGCGCCTCTTCCTCCAGAAGGCAGGCGTCGGGCCGCAGAAGGTTCAGGTCCTCGCGACTCATGTCCTAAGCGAGCAGGGACTCCCGGAGGGCTTGATCTCTCGCTTCGCGCCGGTGATCAGCGCCACCCTCGGCGTGGGCGTCCTCGCCGGAGCCAGCGAGACGTTCATGGCCTCAGCGGTCTATCCCTATCTGGTAGAGACGATCCAGGCCTTCGGCAACGCCCTCTCGATGCTCCCTGGCATCCTGTTCAAGGACCGAGCCGGGGGCCAGGCGACACGCTTCGCCGAGCGGGTCCGGGGTCGCTACGTCGAGCGGGGTCCTGCTGCGCTCCTTGGTGAGGAGGCCTGGAGCAACGCCAGCGAGGAGCGGATCGGTCAGTCCTACGCCCGCGAAATCAGCAGCCTCGGCGGCGGACTTCCCCTCGAGTGGTCTCTGAGGAACCGCCTCGAGGACGCCATAGGCGGCGGCTACCTCGGCGCCGACCTCTCCAACGTCCGGCTCCACACCGGCGCTCGCGCGGCGTCCCTCGCGGACAGCATGGAGGCCGAGGCCTTCGCCCTCGAGCACCGGATCGTGCTCGGCCCCGGCAGCTACGCGCCTCACACCGCCGAGGGTCTGGGGACCCTCGTCCACGAGGCGACGCACGTCGTCCAGCACAACCGCGGCCAGCTAGCGGGCCGCGCCAGCCCGGGCCGAACCCAGGCCTTGGAAGGCGAGGCCTACGCGACCGAGCGCCGCTTCGTCGCTCGAGCCCGCGCTGACTCCTGGGGCCCCCAGCCGGGGCGGAGCGTGACCGGCGCGGTTCAAGCCTGGCGAGGACCCACCGTCGAGGCCGAGGTCCGGCGAGGCCCCGGCGCCGAGGCCGTGGACATTCCCGACACCGCGCCCAAGGAAGCCGTCCCCGAGGCCCTCAGTCGGGCGCTCAAGAAGGAGGCCCAGACCCGCAACCAGACCCGCGACTCGGACCCGGTTCAGCGGGTCATGGACAACTGGCGGACCGGTGGCCTCTCCCGCCAGGAGTTCCTCGACGAGTGCAAGGAGCGGCTCTTGGAGCTGATGCGCGACGAGGTCCTCCTCGACTCGGAGCGGCGCGAGACCCTCTCCTGGTCACCCTTCCTCCCCATGGAGTGAGCTCCCCTTCGCTCGCCCGCGCGTTGATCGCCTGGGTGGGAGGCGTAGGCTCTCGGCGTGAGCGCTCAGCGACACCTCTGGCGAATGGACTGGCAGCCGCGCCTCCAAGCGATCGCGAGCGCTGAAGCGCGCGCGCTAGGGGCCGGGTCTTGTGTCGCTCCGGGACTCTTCCTCAGCGAGGTTCCCTATCCCCAGGGGCGGATCGCGTTCGGGATCGGAGGCGGGCGAATCTTGGCGAGGGGCGCGCCCGAGACCTTCGAGACCCCGCCCGGGGAGCCGGTCCACGTGGTGAAGGCGGCCTTCAAGCAGAGCGGGAGCCCCCTCGAGTTCCTGGCGCGCCTCCCGGCCAAGCCAGCCTTCGCCAACCGCGGCGCGCGGCTCGAGCTCTACTGCCCAGACGGCGACTGGTATCTGGTCGAGCACGTGGCCGAAGCGACCTACGTGGCGCCGGAGCTCCCGCGGCGCACGAGCACCAGCCTCCCGAGCCGCTTGGCGCGGGCGGTCGTCAACCTCGTCGCCAAGCCTGGAGATCGGGTCCTCGATCCTCTCTGCGGGACGGGCGTGTTGCTCGTGGAGGCGGCGAGGATCGGGGGCGAGGTCGAGGGCTCGGACCTGACCTGGAAGGCGGTTCGCTGGGCGCGGGAGAACTTCGCGGCCCTCGAGTTGAGCGGGACCTTCGCTCGGGCCGACGCCCTGGAGCTGAAGGTCGGGGATCCGCGGCACGAGGCGCTGGTCGGAGACTTGCCCTACGGAAGGCGCCTGGCCCCCTCGGACCCGACGCCCCTCGTCGAGCGCCTGCCTCGCCTGGCCCGGCGCTGGGCCCTGGTGTCCCACGAGGACGTCAGCGACGCCCTCGCGGCCGCCGGCAACTCGGTCGCGCTGCACGTCGAGGTGCCGAAGGCGACCTTCGTGCGCCACGTGTTCGTGGGAGGCGAGGCGGGATAGGGCGCGGACGAAGGCGGGTGGCGCGATCACTTTGAACCGCAGAGACACAGAGGACGCAGAGGGGCGTCGCAGAGAAGGTCTCGCGGTCGGCAGACGTCAAGATCGTTGTCGCCTCGAGTGATAGCTCGGTCCGCTTCGCCCCGCGACGCCTCGGCAGGGATCCAGAGGCTGCTGGACTGTGAGGGGTGGAGGTTGGGCACCGAGAGATTGGCCCCTGGCCGACGAGGCGTCCGTCGGCGTGGCGAATCGTGACTGCCAGGGATTCTGCCGCGGCAGATTTCCGAAATCGGCACTCACAGATTCTGCCGCGGCAGATTTCCGAAATCGGCACTCACAGATTCTGCCGCGGCAGATTTCCGAAATCGGCACCCAAGATTCTGCCGCGGCAGATTTCCTGGCGAGGACCTAGCGGGTGACCCAGAAGCGAGCGGAGCGTCCGGGGACCAGTCGCCGCTTGCGAGCCGGCATCCGACGTCGTGCCGCTGCTGTGGCCGAATCGCGAGTGTTCTCACCATGAGAACACTCGCGATCCGGACCTAGCTCCTCGGATTCCGCTCCGACAGAGCAAGCGAGATCGCAACGCCGACGGACGCTTCGCCTGCCAGCGACCCAACCCTTCGGTGCCCTACGTCCACTGCCCGAAGGCCTGCTGGCCCTGGCTCGCGACCGAGCCTTCGCCGGGCGGAGCACAGCGAGGCGCCGAATCAAGACAGCTCGCGAGCGACCTTCTCCAGCTCCAACAAACGCCGCTTGCGCCACAGGCCCCCGCCGTAGCCGCGGAGTTGGCCGTCGGCGCCGATCACCCGGTGGCAAGGGATCAGGATCGCGATCCGGTTGTCGCCGTTGGCTCTGGCCACGGCGCGGACTGCGCTTGGGCGACCTAGGGCGCGGGCCAGCTCGCTGTAGCTCCGGGTCTCGCCCGAAGGGATCTCTTGGAGGGCGCCCCAGACCTGCTCTTGGAACTCGGTGCCTGGGGCGTCTAGAGGGACCTCGAAGCTCTGGCGGGCTCCCGCGAAGTAGCCAGCGAGCTCCGACTCGAGGGCTTCGAGGTGGGGGTGAGTCCCTGGGCTGAAGACCGCCCGCAGGCGGCGCTGAACCGTCTTGAGCTGCGCCTCCAGGCGGCGGCGATCATTGAACTCCAAGAGGCAAATCCCGCGCTCGCTGGCGCCCGCGACCAGGGTCCCCAGGGGCGAGGCTATTCGTCGCAGGACGACGCTTTGGCGATCCGCTCCGCGTGGGGGTTCGCCGATCAGCTTCTTGATCGCCTCGCCGAAGCCGCTCAGGGACTCGTAGCCGTGGCTGAAGGCGGCCTCGGTCACGCCCTCGCCGCCCTTGATCGCGGCGAAGGCCAGGCCGAGGCGGCGGGCCCGGGCGTAGGCGTGAAAGGTCATGCCGTGTTGGGCGCGGAACCAGCGCCGGACCCGGGTCGGCTCGAGGCCCAAGGCGCGCAGGTCTCGGTCACGCCAGCGCCTGAGCGGCTCGGCCTCGACCTCGGCCAGGAGGGGCCGGAGCCAGTCCGGCGGGGCGCCCGCGACCTCCAAGGGCTTACAGCGCAGGCAAGGGCGGTAGCCGGCCTGGAGGGCCTCGCCGACCTCGGCGAAGAACTCGACGTTCTCGGGCTTCGGCTTGCGCGCCGAGCAGGTCGGTCGGCAGAAGATCCCCGTCGTGCGGACGGCGGTCAGGAACACGCCCTCGAAGCTCGCGTCGCGGGCGAGGAAGGCTTTGAGCATTTTGGGCCGGGTCGGGAGGGTCGCGTTCTTCATGGCGGCAGGATCGCGCTTCACCCTGGGCCCCGCTCCCGAAGAATGGACAGGGAACTCTGCTCGGCTGGAACCCAAGGCACGGGCACGGGAAGCTGTTGCGAAACCGAGCCGAAGCGACCCGGCCTTCTCAGGCCGAGCTTTCCCTCCCTCCGTCTTCGACTCGCCAACCCGATCCCGCCGCTTCCAACTCCGGAGCGCCCTCGAATCCCGCGAGACGACCTCTGTGACCTCCGTGGATCTCCGTGTCCTCTGTGATTCAAAAGAGCGCAGCCCACAACCCGATTCTCGGGGCCGGGACCCCGGGCACGCACGGGCACAGGCACGGGCACGGGCACGAGCAAACCACGAAAGAAGGGGCGAAGGTCTCCCTTCACCCCTTCGCTGAACACGGAGCGCAGGCCCGCTAGCGGAGCCAGTGGATCGTGTAGGGCCGCCAGATCGAGGACTTGCGGTAGGTCCCGAAGGCCTTGCCGTAGCTGGCTTGATCGAGGAAGGCCCACTGAATGTCGAGGGCCGCGCCCTTCGCCATGCCCGCCAGGGGACCCGCGACGAGACCGACTGGGACGAAGAAGAGGATGTTGAAGATCCAATACTCCGGGTGGTAGTCGAAGGTGCTCCGGTTGTGGCGATAGATCTGGGCTGGGGCGTCGACGGCGCCGGTGAACGCGCCGCTGAAGAGACCGGTAATGGTCGCGCAGCCGGGAGCCAGGACCAGGAGGCCGCTCAGGAACACTGCCGCGAAGGCATTTCGGTGCCGACGGCGGGACGCAGGACTCGCGTTCATGGCTAGATCTCCTCTGAGGCGGCCTTCACCTCGGCCCCCGTTTTAATCGATTCTTCAGCCTGTTGAACGCTCCCCGGGACGACTGGTTGCGCTCGAAGCTCCAGCCGGGCAGATACCGGAGAGCCTCAGACCCTAGAACGTGCCGCGCCCGCGTTGGGTTTAGTAGGCTCTCGCCCTAGTTCGAAAGCCCACAAGGGCCGCGCTGTGGCATTGCAGCAGCGCTTAGAGCCTCGCGCCACGCACCCAGCGGCCGGCGGGGCGAACGAGCTCGCCAGCTAAGTCAGGAGCAGGCATGGACTTCCGTCAGCAAATCGAAGAGGCCCTGGCCTCCAGCGGGGCCCGCTTCACCGAGATCCGGCTCGAGGTCTCGCGCGGGAGCCGCGTCGTGTTCCGCGGGACTCGCCTCGAAGCCGCCCAAGAAACCCAGGATCGGGGCGGCTTCGTCCGCTGCCTGGCCAGCAACGGGGGCTGGGGCACGGCGACCTTCAACGACACCAGCCGCCTCAAGGAGAAGGTCGCCCAGGCCTTGGCCTGCGCCGAGGCGATCTCGGCCGAGCGCGTCGAGCTGGCCCCGGTGGAGCCCGTGACCCTCGAGCAGTTCGCGAGCCTCGAGCACGACTTCCGCAAGGTCGCCCTCCGCGACAAGGTCGCCACGATCAAGGAGCTCAACGAGGTCATGCTCGCGACTGAGGAGACCGTCTCCTCGACCCGCGCGATCTACGCCGACCGCGTCCAGTCCGTCTACTACGGCAACTCCCAGGGGACCTGGATCGTCGAGGAGCGCCCCCTCCTGGACCTGGTCTGTGTGGCCGAGAGCGTCCGGGGCGACGACGTCCAGACCGGGATCGAGGCCCTGACCCTCGCCAACCGAGGTTGGGACGCCATAGGCGACCAGCACGACCTAGCCGTGACCGCCGCCAAGCGCGCCCGCGAGCAGCTCGACGCGACGCCGGTCAAGGGCGGCTGCTACCCCGTGATCCTCAACCCCTCCCTGGCCGGCGTGTTCGTCCACGAGGCCTTCGGCCACCTCAGCGAGTCGGACTTCGTGTTCGAGAACGAAGAGGCTCAAAAGGCCATGCGCATGGGACGGCGCTTCGGCCGCGAGATCCTCTCCATCGCCGACTCGGGCGTAGAAGAGCGCGGCGGACACCTCCCAGGCACCCACGCCTACGACGACGAGGGCGTCCCCATGAGCCGGACCCAGCTCGTCAAGGACGGTGTCTTGGTCGGGCGGCTCCACTCGCGCGAGACCGCGGCCCGCCTCGGCGAGGATCCGACGGGCAACGCCCGGGCCCAGGACTACAACCACCCGCCCCTGGTCCGAATGCGCAACACCTTCATTGAGCCCGGGGAGACGTCTTTCGAGGACATGATCTCGGACGTCGAGCTCGGGGTCTACGCCCTCAAGTCTCGCGGCGGCCAGACCTGCCTCGGCAACTTCTCCTTCTCGAGCGCCTACGCCTACATGATCCGAGACGGCAAGGTCGCCGAGCCCGTCCGCGACGTGATCCTGGCCGGCAACCTCTTCGAGACCCTCGAGAACGTGACCGCCGTCGGCGACGACTTCTCCTGGGACAACGCCGGGCGCTGCGGCAAGAACGGCCAGCGAATGCCCGTCGGCATGGGGAGCCCCCACATTCGAATCGAGAACGTCGTCGTGGGAGGTGCCTCGTGAGCGGCTCCGAAGGCCTCCTGGCTGGCCTGGCTCCGCTGCAAGGAGAGGACGCCGCGGGCGAGCTCTTCGAGGCCAGCTTCGACACCCTCGAGGTCGGGTTCAGCGCCGGCGCCGTCAAGCGCGCCCTGGCGCGCGAGTCCTCAGGCCTCGGGCTCCGGGCTCGTGCCGGCGGCAAGCTCGGCTTCGTCGGCTCCCGCGACCTCTCGAGCGAGGGCCTGGCCGCCCTCGAAGGCCAGCTCGAGAACTCCCTCGAGGTCGGCGACGAGGGGACCCTTGAGTTCCCCGGCGCCAGCCAGCCCGACCCCAAGTCCGAGAGCCTCGGCCTCAGCAACCCAGACACCGCCGCGCTCACGATCCCGGACCTGGTCAAGGTCGGTGAGGCCGCCCTGGCGGAGCTCAGCGAGCGCTTCCCTCACGTGACCTTCGACGCTACGGTCCGCCGCAGCGTCGGGAGGAGCCGGCTGCAGAACACGAGCGGCCTCGACACGAACGAGGACTACACGGTGTTTAGCTTCTCGGTCGAGGCCAACCAGACCCGCGACGAGGACGTCCTCCTCGACTACGCCTACGTGGTCGGGACCTCGACCGAGCTCGCTGACCCCAAGCGGGTCGTGGACGAGCTCGGGCGCCGCTTGGCCTGGTCGCAGGAGATCGTGGACTGGACCCCCGGCCGGCTGCCCGTGCTCTTCTCGCCTGAGGGAAGCTCGGTGATCTGGTCGCCGCTCCTGCAGGCCCTCTCGGGCAAGACCGTCATGCTCGGGACCTCGCCCCTCCGCGAGCGGACCGGCGAGCAGGTCCTCGGGGCCCAGGTGACCCTGATCGACGACGGGCTCCGCCCGAGCGCCCTCGGGAGCGGGGCCTACGACGAGGAGGGGATCCCGCGCTCGACGCGGCCCCTGATCGAGGCCGGCGTGCTCAAGGGCTTCGTCCACTCACTCGAGACAGCTCAAGCCACCGGCAGCGAGCCGACGGGCAACGGCGAGCGCGGCGGCGCCACCTCGCGCCCCGAGCCAGGCTTCGCCAACGTCGTGATCCAGGGCGGTGACCAGAGCTTCCAAGAGCTCCTGTCCTCGATCGACGAAGGGATCCTGGTGCACTCGGTGATCGGCCAAGGCCAGGGCAACACCCTGCCCGGGACCTTCTCCAATCCCCTCGACCTGGCCTTCCTGATCCGCAAGGGCGAGGTCGTGGGTCGAATCAAGGACGCCTCGATAGCCGGCGACGTCTATCAGCTCCTCGGGCCCGACTCCAAGGCCCGCCTCTCGAGCGAGGTCCTGGCCGTGGGCGGGAGCAGCTTCCTGCCCTGGCTCCTGATCGACGACCTCAACGTCGTCGGGAAGAGCTAGCCGGTGGGTTGGATCTTCCGACGCCTCTGGCGCGCCTTCCGCCTCTTCCTCAGCCTGCCGCTCATGGCGCTGCGGGGGGTCCTACGGAAGTTCATTAGCCCGGACCTGCTCGTCCTGGAGTTCAAGGGGGCCGTCCCCGACTTCACCGAGACGAGCCCGCTCCAGAAGCTGATCGCCCAAAAGGAGCCGCCCCTCTCCTTGGCGGACGCGCTCAAGGCCCTCGACGAGGTCGCGGCCCACGGGGGCCCCAAGGGAGTCTTGATCAAGCTCGATCGGGCGCAGCTGGCGCTGGTCCAAGTCCAAGCTCTCCTGCGGGCCTTCGATCGCGTCAAGCAGGCTGGGATCAAGATCAGCGTGTGGGGCGAGGGCTTGAGCGGGCCCGCGTTGATGCTGACTTCGGCCGCTGACGAGGCCCTGGGCTCGAGCCTCGGGAGCCTGGAGTTCCTGGGCGTCCGGGTCCGAAACGTCTTCGTCCACGACCTGATGGGGATCTTGGGCGTGGTCCCGCTCTTGCACCGCCACGGCGCGTACAAGTCCATGGGCGACATGTTCACGCGCCAGTCCATGAGCGAGGCCCACCGCGAAATGAGCGAGGAGCTGGCTCAAGACCTCCACGATCAGATCCTGGCGCCGATCATTCTCGGGCGCCCCCGGGATCGGGAGCAGCTCAGGGAGACCTTCGACGCGGCTCCGGTCTCCCACGAAGCCGCCGTCGAGGCTGGGATCCTGGACGGGGTGGCCTACCGCGACGAGGTCAAGGCCAAGGCCGCGGCCCTGGCCGGCGTCGAGGATCCCGAGAAGGCTCGGGCCGTGACGCCCGCGGCCTACGTAGCCCGCGCCACCAAGCGCCGCTGGCGCGCCAGCGTGTGGCGCGACCTCCCGCGGGTGCAGGTGATCGACATTCGCGGCGCGATCAAGGACGAGGCCGACGCCCGGGGCTGCGCCGCCCCCCTGGTCTGCGAGGCCGTCGACGAGGCCCGCGAGGACGAGGGCGTCCGGGCCGTGGTCCTGCGGATCGACAGCCCCGGCGGGAGCGTGCTCGCGTCGGAGCGAATCTGGCGCGCGATCAAGCGCCTCGACGGCGAGAAGCCCGTCGTGGCGAGCATGGGACGGGTGGCCGCGTCGGGCGGCTACTACGCGGCCGCGGCCGCGCGCTCCATCGTGGCTCACGCCGGGACCTTGACGGGCTCCATCGGCGTCGTGTCCGGGAAAATGCACCTCGCGCCAGCGCTTCAGCGCTGGGGCGTCACGGTGGACGGCGTCCAGGTCGGCGCGCGCGCCGGCCTCGTCGACCCCGACCGGGGCTGGAGCGAGGGCGAGAGCGAGGCCGTGCTCCGCGAGCTGATGCACTACTACGAGACCTTCCTGGCTCGCGTCGCCGAGGGACGGAAGCGGACTCGCGACGAGATCGACGCCGTGGCCCAGGGTCGCGTCTACACCGGCATGCGCGCCAAGGGCCACGGACTCGTGGATCAGATCGGCGGGCTCCGCGTCGCCATAGACCTCGCGGCCCAACACGCCGACATAGACCCGACCCGGCTCGAGGTCGAGCGAATCTGGCCCCGCCCGAGCCGCGGCTTGGCGGGCCTCCTCCGCGGCGCCAGCGCCGCCCCTCTGGGTGGTCTGAGCGCTAGCCCCTACGTCGGCGAAGCCCTGGCAGCCCTCGAGGAGGGCTTGGCGCTGGCTCGCGTCGGGGTCCTGGCCTACTGTCCTCTCCAGATCGAAGGGATCTCGTGAAGACCGACTACACCAAGACTCTGGTGGCTCGCACCGAGGCCGAAGAGCGCCCACGCTTGGCCGCCGCCGCGCGCGAAGCCCTGGCCCAAGAGCCGAGCGAGGCTGCCCTGGTCGCGCTCAGCGCGGCCGTAGGCGCCCTGGGCAAGCTCAGCCCTGCTGATCAGAAGCGCGCCGCAGCCCACGTCCGCTTTGGACTTCGCCAGAGCGGCGAGCTCCTCTGGGAGGGCGTCCACCTGGCCTGCGAGATCGAGATCCCCGACGAGCAGATCGACGACCTCGTCGATCACCTCGAGGACATGGTCGCGGACCCCAAGATCCCCGGGTCGACCCGGGCCCGCGCCTTGGAGGGCTTCGCCGAGCTCTCCGGGATCCCTGCCTCGGACAAGTATTTCCAGGAGATCACGAAGGAGGACGATAGCTGGACCGTGCGCCGCGTCTCGCGGGACAGCTCGCGCCGGATCGCCAAGCGCGAGAGCGTCCGGGGCATGCTCTTTGGGCGCTTCGCGGCCTTGATCCGCACCGAGCGCCTCCGGACCGAGGCCACTGAAGAGATCGTCGAGCCTGACGACCTGCGCAAGTATGGGCTCCGGCTCCCCTCGACCCTCAAGCGCTTCTTCCTCGAGCACTTCATGGGCGGGAAGATCACGCGCCTCGAGCTCGTGGCCAAGGGCGACCCAGCCGAGATCGCGCACCTCACGATCCGCCCGCCGCGGGGCTACCCGATCCCCGCCTACCTGGATCGGCCCAAGCAGCGAAAGCCGGACATCAAGAACTTCGACGAGTACATCTACACGCGCTACATAGACGGCGAGAGCCGCTACCCCAAGGTCGACGAGGCCTACGCCCTCGGCCGCTACGCCGAGGAATACGCGGCCGGCGTCCTCGACCAAGAGGCCTACACCTACGGCGTGCTCTCCTTCGAGCGGGCCTACGTCGACGAGGAGCAGCGCGCGGTGCACCTCCTCCGCTGCCGCGACCTGCTCCGGGTCTATCGCGACAAGACCGGCGAGGAGTGGGAGGAGATCGACGATCGCCACGACGAGGCCCAAGACACGATCACCAGCGAGGGCCTGGAGTGGCCGCTCCGCGACCAGCCCCAACTCCCGCTCCAGATCGGAGTCGACTCGGGCGTGTTCGAGATCGCGATCGACCTCGAGGGACAAGGAGTCTGGTCGCGCGATCCAGACGTCGAGGGCTGGCGCTTGGTGGCGCCCTGCCTGAGCGCCTACCTGAACCGGCTCGTGCTCCCGCCCGTCGACACCGGGCCCGAGCTCACGCCCCTAGACCTCGTGGGGATCTGCCGCGAGCAGATCAGCGCGGGCCAACGCCGCAAGGCGGGCCGGACCCTGGCGGACTGCCTGGAGCAGGACCGCAAGAGCGCCCCCCTCCTGGAGGCCCTCGGCGCGCTCCTGGGCGAGCTCGAGCCCCTCGAGGCCGGGCAGCTCTTGGCCGCGATCATGTTGGAGGGGGACAAGACGAGCAGCGACTCGGCCAAGGCCGCCCTCAACGCGACCGACCCCGCGCAGGCCCTGGCCATGATCGAGGCCCTCGTCCCCTACGACGAGGACGGGAGTCAGGTCGCGCTCCTCGTCGACTGCGCCGCCGCCCTCCGGCGCAAGAGCCACGCCGAGGTCCGCGCGGTGGCCAAGGACAGCCGGGACAAGCGCGGCAAGCGCCAGATCCGGACCCTCCGGAACCCCTTCTACGGTTGATCGATCGCAGCCAGGAGCAATGTCCATGAGTGACGACAAGATCGTAATGGCCAAGGGCGCCCCGGCGCCCGTCGGGGCCTACCCCCACGCCCGCCGCGTCGGCGACCTCCTCTTCCTCTCGGGGGTCGGTCCCCGCCAGGCCGGGACCGACGCGATCCCAGGCGGACCCATTGAGGACGCAGAGGGCAAGGCCCTCGACTACGACGCCGCCGCTCAGACCGAGGCCGTGATCGAGAACATTCGCACGATCCTCGAGGCCTCTGGGAGCTCCTTCGACAAGATCGTGGACGTGACCTCGTTCCTGGTGGACATGAAGCGCGACTTCAAGGCCTACAACGCCGTCTACAAGAAGCACTTCGAGGGGATCCAAGCCACCCGGACCACGATCCAGGTCGGGGCCCTCCCGACGCCCATAGCCGTTGAGTTCAAAGTGATCGCGCTCCCCTAGTGAGCTCGAACCTCATCGATATCTCTCCTCCCCTGAGCGAGGCCATAGCGGTCTGGCCCGGCGACGTCCCGCTCAAGCGCGCCGTCGCCTTGAGCCTCGAGGAGGGGCACAACATCGCGCTCAGCTCGGTCACGACCACGGTCCACGTTGGCGCCCACGTCGACGCGCCCAACCACTACGTCAAGGGCGGCCAGGACGTCGCGAGCCGGGACCTCGACTACTACTACGGTCCCTGCCAGGTGATCCAGGTCGACGTCCCCCGCGGCGAGCGCGTCCTCCCCGAGCACCTCGGCGTCGAGATCCGGGCCCCGCGCGTCCTGCTCAAGACCGGCTCCTTCCCGGACCCGACTCGCTGGAACAAGGACTTCAACAGCCTCAGCGCTGAGCTCGTGGACCACGTTCAGGCCGCAGGGGGCGTCCTGATCGGGATCGACACACCCTCGGTGGACCTCTTCAGCGACAAGGTCCTAGAGGCTCACCACGCCCTGGCTCGCCACGACATGGCGAACCTGGAGGGGATCGTGCTCAGCCACGTCGAGCCGGGTCTCTACACCCTGATCGCCCTCCCGCTCCCCTTGGTCGGGGCCGACGCCAGCCCCGTTCGGGCAGTCCTGGCGCCCTTTCCGGGAGCTTGATCTGCCCCTTGAGGGCCCAAGCCCCTGTGCTATCGTCCAGCCATCTTGAGCCGAGCAAAGCTAGCAATGTTGATCTTCCCGCTTCCCTTATGACGTCGGTCGCCCTGTCGACCCCGACGTCGGAGCGGATTTCCACTCCTGGCTCGCTCCCCGCAGCGCACGCGGCGGACGCAGCTCCCTCCATCGCTCATCACCTGATTGCCCCCGACGCTGACGCCGGCCGACGGCTCGGACTGCGCTCGGGCCAGGCCTGGACTCTGACTGGCGAGCGGCTCCTGGAGCGGCTCCGCGAGCGAGGCGCTCCGCGCCAGGTCCCAGATCTCCCTTGCCTCCAAGCGCAGGTCGAGGCCTGGGCCGCGGACCTCGAGCTCCGCTGGGTCCGCGTCGAGCACGGCCCCGAATACGCGAGCGCCGCGCGCCAGCTCCCAGCTCCCGGAGCCGCCTTGACCCGTGGCCCCTTGCGCTGCGTCGGCGGCGACTCCTTTGGCCGCCGGGTCGTGTTGGCTGAGGCCAGCCACGAGGGCGAAGCCTGGAGCCTCGACCTCGCGCCCCAGCCCGGAGCGCTCCTCGAGCACCTCCTGGAGTCTGGCCGCTGGCCCCTCTGGCTGGCCGAGGTTCAGGTCTGGGTCCTCCCGATCCAAGACGCCCAGGCCGCTGAGGGAGAAGCTCTCGCCGAGCGCCTCTGCGCCGCGGGCTACCGCGCCGAGTGTCAGGCCGCTGGCCCCCTTGGCGCTCGAATCCACGCCGCCGCGCGCAGCAGGGTCCCCGCCCTCTGTGTCCTCGGCCCCCGCGAACACGCGGCTGGTCAGGTCAGCCTGCGCTGGCGCGGCGCACAATCTCACGAGCTCTTGACGGAGGAGGCGCTCTTGCGCGTCCTTGGTCTGAACGCCCTGAGTCCGACCCACCCCGCCGAGGACACCTCGGCGAGCCTTGCGTCCACGAAGGACAAGGCACGATTCGCAGCATTGAACCGGAGACACTAGCCATAGCCATTCGCAGAAAGCGCCCCGACATGAGTCGCCAGTCCCAGGACCGGGGACCGCGAGTCAACGAGCGCATTAAGATCCGTCAAGTCCGTTTGATCGACCACCTGGGCGAGCAGCACGGCGTCGTAGCGACCGAGAAGGCCATGGAGATGGCTCGCGCGGAGGGACTCGACCTCGTCGAGGTCGCCGACCGTGAGAAGCCCCCGGTCTGCAAGATCATGGACTACGGCAAGTTCAAGTATGAGGCCAAGCGGCGTCAGCGCGAGAACTCCAAGAAGCAACACAAGGTCGAGCTGAAGCAGGTTCGGATCCGGCCCAAGACTGGCGAGCACGACTACCAGGTCAAGCTCAAGCACAGCAAGCGCTTCCTCGAGGCCGGCTGCAAGGTTCAGGTCAACGTGATGTTCCGCGGTCGTGAGCGCGCTCACACCGAGATCGCGCGTGGCCACCTCAAGCGCATGGCCGCCGAGCTCGAAGAGCTGGCCAAGGTCGAGGTCCATCCCAAGATGGAGGGCTTCCGCATGATCATGGTCATGGCGCCGACCCCCAAGGCGCTCCGAATCAGTCGCGAGGCGAAGGATCGCCGGGCGGCCGAGAAGGAGGCCCGCAAGGAGAAGCGTCGCCAGCGCGGCGAGCGGAGCGGTCCGAACGCTGAGGTCCTCGAGTCGAGTGACGATCTCGAAGACGACCTCGACGACACCGCGGCGCAGGCCCTCGACGACTCGGGGGACGACATGGTCGATGACGCCGAGGCGGAGGTCGAGGCAGAGGCCGAGGCTGAGCCGAAAGCCGAAGCTGAGGCTGAGGCTGAGGCTGAGGAGAAGCCTAAGAAGAAGGCCAGCAAGAAGAAGGCCAGCACCAAGAAGAAGGCCAGCAAGAAGAAGGCCAGCACCAAGAAGAAGGCCAAGTCCAAGAAGTAGCGTCTCAGCGCTATTCGTGACGGGCGGCTTCAGCGACACGCTGAGCCGCCCGTTCGCGTTGGTTGCGAGATCACGAGGCTCGGGTTCAATGAGGGGGGAGGCGAGCTATGAGAGACGAGCGATATCGACGCCTCCAGCGAGGAGCGCACTCGACTGGCGAGTCCAGCGAGGCCGAGCTGCTCTTGGCGCGCTTGCGCGCGGGTGAGCTGAGCTACGAGCAAGTCGAGCTCGCGGCCTATCTAGGGAGCCTGGCTGCCGAGGAAGCGACTGACTTCCCCCTCGACGACGAGGCGGACCTGGAGGAGTTCGCCTGGGGCCTCTGCGACTGGGGCCATTGGATCCAGCACCGGGCTTGCCTTGCGGCCGCACGCGAGGCGATCTCGCCCAGGCTGGAGGAGGCGTTTCGCCGAGGGCTAGAGCTCGCCGAGCTATGTGTCGCAGGGAAGACCCCTGAGTCCAGCGTGGTGGAGGAGGTCCAGAACGCCTTGGTTCAGCAGAACCTGCAGCCCTTGGTGGGGCTTGAAGCTGGCACAGTCGACTTCGCCGAGATCGAGGTCAGCCTCAACGCCAACCATGTCGTGACGGGACTCGTCGAGGTGTGCCTCGAAGAGGACGAAGCGATCAGGGCAAGGCAGGCAGTTCAGACCCTGATTGCCGCCTCGCGAATCCTACCTGGCGGCGAGGGGCGGCTCGTCGACCTGCTCGAGGAGGAGTTCGCTGAGCGTCTCCTAGAAGAGCATCTCGCGGACTTAGAGCGCGTTGACCTCCGAGCTCGGAGGCGCTTGGCCGACTATCAAGAGCGCAGGCAAGCAGCGCCAGAGCAGATCCGCTTGCTCGAGGAGCGAGGCTGGGAATACCTCCAAGGGCAACCTTTCGGCGACGAGGCCGACGCGCTTCAGGCCTTGGGCAAGCAGCCGGGCGATTGCCCGACGGCCCGCGCTCGCTGGAACTGCGGCGACGACGTGGTCTTCCTCTTGGTCTTCGTTCACCTCTCGCGCGGCGCGCGAGGGCGAGGGGGCTTTGCCTTCAACTACGGCGAGGGCTACGGTCGCGTCGAGGTTCAGACCTGGATCCCCGCCGAGTTCGTCTCGCGCCCCTGGTTCGAGGCGGCGATGTTGGCCTGGAGCTGTCTTCGCCGGACGATTATCGTTCGTAAGGAGAAGCAACGCGTCGGCGAGGCGGGTCTCAAGATCTACCTCGACGACGAGCGAAGGCCTCCGCCGGGCTGGCTCCTGGTCCGCTGGCCCGAGGAGGTGATCGCGCTCCTCATGACCTGTCAGGTCGAGGCCCTGAGCCTCGACCACGACCTCGGCGACCTCGACGACGAGCGAACGGGCTACACGGTCCTCCAGTGGCTAGAAGAGCAGGTCGCGACCTGTGACTTCGAGCCGCCCGAGGAGATCGCGGTCCACTCCGCCAACGCCTCGGCCGCGGCCAAAATGCGACGGGCCATTCAGAGCATTCGCCGCTTCGAGGCCAGGAACCAGGAGGGATAGGCGCGGCTCTGGACTCCCCTGGGAGCCTGGTTCAAGATCGCGCCCCAAGAGAGGCCCCATGACCGACCTACCCCGCGTGCTCTTCCTCTGCACGGGCAACTCCTGCCGCTCCCAAATGGCCGAGGGCTGGGCTCGCCAGCTCCACGGCCAGACCCTCGCTCCGGCTTCGGCCGGGATCGAGACCCACGGGCTGAACCCGAACGCCGTCGCGGTCATGGCCGAGTCCGGCGTCGACATTAGTGGCCACCAGAGCCAGACCCTGGCGGACTTCGCCGACGCCCAGGGCAACCCCGCCCGCTGGGATCTGCTCGTGACCGTGTGCGGCCACGCCGACGAGACCTGTCCGGCGCTGCCGGTCGGGACCCGCAAGGTCCACGTCGGCTTCGACGACCCCCCGCGCTTGGCCAAGGACGAGACGGACCCCGAGCGCGCGTTGGATCACTACCGCCGCGTCCGCGACGAGATCCGAGCCTTCGTGGAGACTCTGCCAGCTCTCCTATCGATCTAGATTCGAAACGCCCCGACGCCGGGCTCAGGCGCGGGGAAAGGAGCTCTACATCCGCTCGAGGGCTTCGATCCCGAGGAGGTTTAGAGCCTCGGCCAGGGTCTTCTTGCTGCAGGCCACGAGGAAGAGCCGGGCCCGAGTGATCGCGGCCAGAGTCTCGCTGTCCCCCTCCGAGGGGTCGGGCGAGAGGACCCGCCGGTGGGCTAGGAAGCTGTGGGTCTTGCCCGCCAGGTCGAGGACGTAGCGCGAGATCACGCTCGGCTCGTTCTGCTCGGCGGCCTGCCGGATCTTGGGGAGGAACTCGCCTATGGCCTTGATCAGGGCCTGGGTCTCGGCCTCGTGCAGGAGGGAGAAGTCGACGTTCTCGAGGGCCGGCTCGCAGCCCTCGGGCGCCTTGCCGAGGATCCCGGCCAGCCGGGCGTGGGCGAACTGGAGGTAGGGCCCGCTGTCGCCCTTGAGGTTGAGGAGCCGATCCCAGTCGATCCGCTCCTCGTCCCCCTCCCCGATAATGATGTCGATGTCCTTCTGCCGATCCGCCTTGAGGTCGAAGAACTTGATCGCGCCGGTACCTATGGCCTGGGCGACCTCTTCCCGCTCGGCGTCGCTCAGCTCGACCTGCTTGGTGGCCTGGGCCGCGGCTTCCTCAGCCCGAGCCCGCGCCTTCTCCAAGACCTCGTCCAGGAAGACCGCGGTCCCCTTCCGGGTGCTCATCCGCTTGTATTTGCCGAAGCCAATGTGGCTGTAGCCGCTGGCCCAGGACTCGCCCATCTTCTCGAGGATCTTGAACCAGGGCAGGAAGTGATCCCGCTGGTCCTCGCCCACGACGTAGAGGACCTTGTGGGGCGAGTAGGTCTCCGCCCGGTAGTAGGCCGCCGTGACGTCCCGGGTCGTGTAGGTCGTGCCGCCGTTGACCTTGATCAGGATCGCGAAGCCCATGCCCGCTTCGTCGAGGTCGACGCCTTGGGGCCGAAGTCCGTCCTCGTCGGCCGGGACCCGAGCCCGAGTCTTGTCGACGACCTCGATCAGCCCCGGCACGTCCTTCTGGAGCTTGGCCCGCCGCTTCTCGAGCTTCTTCCGCGCCTTGTCCTTGAGCGACGCGTCCTCGAGCTTGGCCTCGGCCTCCTTGATCTCCTGCTGGGCCTTCTCGAGCCGCCGCTCGGCCCGCTCGAGGTTGCTGAGCGCCGTCTCCCGCTGCGTCATCCCGTCGACGAGGAGCCCGCTCGCCTTCAGCTTCTCGACGGTGGCGGGCATCTTGTCGTTGTAGAAGGCCTCGCCGGCCTCGCTCTCGTGCTCGATCCCCAGGATCGCGTAGATCCGCTGGAACTCGACCATGGACCGATCGACGAAGAACTTCCAGAGCTCCAGCGCCTCGGGGTCGGCCTGCTCGAGCTTGGCGAACCAGCTCCGAGCCTCTTCCCGGACGCTGTCGTCCTCCTTGGCCAGCTCGTTGATCTTGACGTAGAGCTCGACGAACACGTCGACGTCCCGCTCGCCGGCCTCGATCCGAGGCATGGCCTCGTCGGACCACCGCTTCCAGGCCGCGATCATGAACCCGAACTGGGTCCCCCAGTCGCCGAGGTGATTGACGCCGACGACGGTGTAGCCCAGGGCCCGATAGATCTGCCGCAGGCTCCACCCGATCACCGTCGACCGGAGGTGGCCGAGGTGGAAGGGCTTGGCGATGTTGGGCGAGCTGAAGTCGATCACGATCGTCTTGCCCGCGCCCTCGTCCGAGCTGCCGTAGGGGCTCTGACCCCAGACCTGCTCGAGGACGGACTTGGCGATGGCGGCCGGGGCGAGCTTGAAGTTGACGAAGGGGCCCGCCGCGCTGACCTCGACCTCGTCGATCGAGAGCCCGACCAGCTCTTGGGCCAGGGCCATGGCCCCGTCCTTGCCCGGCTTGCCCGTCTTGGCGCCGAGGGCGAAGCAGGCCACGGCCAGGTCGCCGCGCTCGGGGTTGTTGGAGGTCTGGATCAGGGGAGCGATCTCGCTGGCGGCGACGCCAGTGTGGTCTGCAATGGCTGCGGCGATCCGATCGACGAAGGCGTCCACGATCTCTCCTCGAGGCTGGTGGCCGGGGGTGCTACGAGGAGCCCCCCGGGCCCTGTCGCGCTGTGGCGCGAAGGGGGCATAGGAGAGCACTCCGCCTGGTCAGGAACAACCCTGGCGGAGGTCAAGGAGAGGGCGGAAAGGTCTAGAGGGGACAATGCGCCTGAGTCTTCGGGGGTCGGCGCTCTGGAGGGGGCTTGGTTGGAGTCAACCGCCATGCAGCCTGCTCGCCGGGTGGGGTCGGCGCGCTGGAGGCGGCTCGGCTTGGCAAGGGAGTTAGTTAACCGCAGAGACACAGAGGACGCGGAGGGATCGCTGAGAGCGCTCTCCGCGAAACCTCTGCGTCCTCTGTGTCTCGGCGGTGAGGAGCGGCTTCGCCTCGCCACTCACAAGGCTCCCCAAGGCCAGGAGTGAGCGTTTTCGCTCGCCAACAGACTCCCTAGGGATACAGATGTGAGCCTCGCGGACCGAAACGTAAGGACTTAGCCTTTGGCCCTTCGTCTGCAATAGAGCTAAGCGTCTAAACAACGAAACAAACAAAGACACAAGGAAATCACTATGAAGAAGTTCGCTACCAGCCTGTTCGTCGCCCTGTCCTTCACCGGCCTCGTCTTCGCCTGCGGCGGCATGACTCAGATCGACCCGCCCTCGCTGCAGCTCGACGCTGGCTCGAGTGACCTCGACGTCCACAGCGTCCGCAACGAGGTCCAAGGCGTCGTCTGCCTGGTCTAGCGACCACCGTCTAGTTCACCGCTAGACGCTTCCTAGGTAATCACCAGCAACAGTTACCTAGACAGCAACAATCCACCAACCCCATCGAGGCGGCCAGCAGCGTTTGTTGGCCGTTTCGTGTTGGTTCCGGAGAGGGGCAACACTTCGCCCCTCAGGGCGTTGGTCCGAGGCTGTGGTCGGAGGTTTCGACGGATGCTTTGGACGAGCACGTGGATCAGCGGTACGCCTTGCCTGCGTACCTGCGAGTACCGGCTCAATGACCTTCCTCTGCGAACGCTAGAAGGATCAACCGAGCCACAGTCCGCGAAACTCCACGAGGACCCCACCTTCGGCAACGAAATACGTGTCTATCGTGGGTCCGCTTGAGGCTGTGTCAATCAAATCCACCGAGAGGCAGAAGACACTCTCCCCGTTCTGAATCGCACGAGTCACCTTCTGGTAGATATTCGGGCCAACCAGGTCTTCCTGAACTGACCCAGGGCCCACTTGGTTCACACAAACTCTGAGCCACCGCTGCCAGAGGGCCTCCCACAAGAGGCCGCCTCGAACGATCTCGGGAAGAGGCTTCAGCCACGCGAGCCTTAGCCAGTTGGAGAGGAAGAAGACGAACCTCAAGGTCGCTCCTTTTCGCGCTGCTGACCGACGCTCCAACTCATTCGGCGAGTCAAGGATCGTAGCAACTCCCCAAGGCGCCTGGTCAAGATCTGGGCTTCAGGCGACGGCTGGCGAGGACGATCGGCATGGGGTCCTCCGGTGCTAAGCGGCAAGAAGCTGGACTCCCTTCGGATCTTCCAACCTCTTTTGGCAAGGCTAGCCGCGGGGCGAGAGGAGCACGAAGGACTCCTGCTCAGCGACGGCCAGGGCGCTGCGCCGGATCAGCTCCGAGACGACCTCCTCTTCCATGAGCCCGCCGACCGCGAGCGTCACGACCATGGCCTCGAAGGCATAGGTCAGGTGCGCGCGGTAGCGGTCCCAGAGGTCTTCGGGCGCGGGGATCCCGGCCGCTGCCAGCGCCTCGCCGTAGCCGGCCACCAGCGCCTGCTCGTGCTCGCGGCGGACCTCGGGGGTCAGGGCGGTCGCGAGCAAGTAGGCCACGTCGCCGATCCCCTCGCCCTTGCGGACGAGCTGCCAGTCCAGGAGGCCTGGGCCCTCGTCGGACCAGTAGAGGTTGCCTGGGTGGCAGTCGTGGTGGATCAGGGTCTGGGGGCCCGAAGCCAGGAAGCGCATGGCCTGGCGACGCCGCTGGGCGTAGCGCAGCGCAGGCCGGCGGAGGTCCTGTGGCACGACCTCGCTCGCGCGATCCAGGCCGCGGCGCATCAGCGGAACTGCCAGGGCCGTCCCCAAGCCGTCCTCCAGGCGCCGGACGGGCCCCGAGAGCCAGGCCAGCTCGCCCGCGAAGAGGGGGCTCTCCCAGTGGCTGGCGTGGAGCCCCGCCAAGGCCTCGCAGACCGCGGCGGCTTGCTCGGCGCTCAGCGAGTCGCGCGGCGTCCCGGGGCGGATTCCGCGCTCGGTCAGGTCCTCGAGGACCAGCGTGTAGCCGCGCCCGAAGGCGGCCTCGGCGGCCAAGGCCTCTGGACGTCGCGTCGGGACCTTATCGGCCAGCTCGCGATAGAAGCGGACCTCGGTCTGGGGGAGGCGCGGGAGGGCCGTGATGGCGCGGGCTTTGAAGGAGCGCGAGGGGAGCTTCACGAACCACTTCCGCGGCGCGTCCGCGTCGTGGTCGAGCTCCAGCCGAACGCGCGAGGTGGTCCCTATGTCGAGGTCTGCGACCTCGACCGAGAACACCTCCCCCGGCGTCCCGCGCGCGGCGAGGACCTCCTCGGCCCAGGCTGCGCTCAGGCCCTCGGGGCGGCTCGCCAGGAGCGAGCGCGAGCGGCTCAGGCTAGGACCCCTGGTTCCAGACCGGCACGGACTCGAGCCCGGCCAGGTGCTCCTGGCAGAGGGCCTGGGCTTGCTCGAGGGTCGGGGCGCCCGTGGCGCGGTAGTAGAGGGCCACGCCGTCCTTGAGCTCGGCCACGACCTGGGCCCGAATCGGGTGATCGCCCTCGGCCAGGTGCTCCAGCTCGCCGGCCTCGCTCTTGGCGGCGCCGACGTAGTGCACGACCGGGGCGTCCCGATCCTTCAGGCTCGCGAGGGAGAGCTCGAAGCAGACCGGGATCCGGAGGCAGTGGTCCACGTACCAGTCCGCCTCGTCGGCGATCTTTCGCCAGGGCGTCCAAGCCACTAGAGCGCCTCCAGGGCCGCGCTCAGCTGCTCAAAGTCCTTCTCGGAGAGCTGGGACTCGAGGCGGCCGAGGTGCTCCTTCCACTCGCCGATCACGTCGCCCTTCTGGCGCTCGGGGGCCTTGTCCGTGGGCTTCATGAGCGGGAACAGGACCACGTCGCGGAGGTTGGGCGAGTCGGTCAGGAGCGCCACGAAGCGATCGATCCCCATGCCCCAGCCGCTAATGGGCGGCATGCCGTATTCCATGGCCAGGAGGTAGTCCTCGTCGAGGTCCATGGCCTCGTCGTCACCGGCGGACTTCTGCTCGGCCTGGCCCTCGAGGCGCTCGCGCTGGTCTATGGGGTCGACGAGCTCGGAGTAGGCGTTGATCACCTCCCAGGAGTCGACCACGAGCTGGAAGCGATCGGCCCGACGGGGGTCGTCGTCGTTTCTCCGCGCGAGGGGGCTGAGGTCCGTCGGGTGCCCGATCAGGAAGGTCGGCTGGATCAGGTTCGGCCGCGCCGTCTTCTTGTAGAGCTGATCGATCAGGCTCCCGCGCCCGGCGTCGGGCTTCTCGAGGTCGATCTTCTTGGCGAACACAGCCGCCTTGAGCGAAGCCGCGTCCTCGTAGTCGTTGATGTCGATCCCCGAGTGCTCGAGGATCGTGTCCCGCAAGGTCACTCGGCCCCACTCGCCTGAGAAGTCAATGGTCCGCTCGCCGCGCTTGATCTGGAGCGTGCCGAGGGACTCTTGGATCACCGAGCGGAGCAGCTCCTCGGTGAAGCGCATGTTGTCTTCGTAGTTCCAGTAGGACGCGTAGAACTCCAGCATTGTGAAGTCCTGGAGGTGGCTGGCGTCCATGCCCTCGTTGCGGAAGCAGCGCGCGAACTCATAGACCCGGTCGTAGCCCGCGACCACGAGGCGCTTGAGGTAGGTCTCGGGCGCGATCCGCATCACGACCGGCATGCTCATGGAGTTGTGGTGGCTAATGAAGGGCCGGGCCAGGGCGCCCGAGGCCTTGTTGCAGAGGATCGGGGTCTCGACCTCGTCGAAGCCGTTGCCGTCGAGGTAAGCCCGGATCGCGGTCACCATTCGGCTGCGAAGCTTGAAGCGATCGCGCGACTCCTGGTTGGTCACGAGGTCGAGGTAGCGCTGGCGCCAGTTCATCTCGAGGTCCGTCACCCCCTTGAACTTCTCGGGCGGGCTCTGGAGCGCCTTACCCAGGAAGGTCCAGGAGGTCACCGAGACCGTCAGTTCGCCGGTCTTGGTCCGCGTGACGAAGCCCTCGACGCCGACGAAGTCCCAGAGGTCGACCTTCTTGGCGAAGAGCTTGTAGTTCTTGCGGCTCTTCTCTTGGTCCGGATCGAGGGCGTCGCGGTTGAACATGATCTGCATCGAGCCGTGGAGGTCCTGCAGCCGAGCGAAGCCCATTTTGCCCATGTCGCGCTTGGCGATCAGGCGGCCGCAGATGCGAACGCCCTGGGTCTCCTCCGCTAGCTGACTGGCCTCAGCCAGGGTGTGCGTCCGGGCGAAGCGATCCGGATAGGCCTGGACCCCCGCCTCCCTCAGCATTCCCAGCTTCTCAATCCGACGATCGCGGTACTCGTTCGACACGAGCTCCTCCTTGGGGCTGCGGGCCCGAGCGCGCGATTGGAACACGGGCCGCCACGAGCGCCCAGAGCGGGCATGCCCCTCGAGTCCCTCTCTTCTGAGAGAGGAAATTCCTGGGAGGAGGCTAGGTCCGGATCGAGCGGCTATCCTGGTTCTCAATGGCGAGCTCTGAGACCACACGCGAATCCACCGCAGAGGAGGTCGCTGCCGTGCTGCCTCCGCCCGGCAGCTTCGGCCGGATCGTCCTCGACCTGGGGCTCATGTCCCCAGAGCAGCTCGAGGAGGCCGTCGCGCTCCAGCGGAAGCGCTCCGAAGGCGGCGACTTCGCGCGCCTCGGCCACATTCTGGTCGAGCGCGGCTACCTGACGCCTGGCGAGGTCCAGCGCGTCCTCGAAGCCCAGAAGATCGTCATTCTGACCTGCGTGGCCTGCAGCGGCCGCTACAACATTCGCGACTACTCGCCGCGCTTCCACTACGAGTGCCCGCGCTGTCACCGCGAGCTGCGCCCCGGCCAGGTCGAAGACGTCGCCGTCGAGGACCAGCTCCAGTCCCAGAAGGACGCCGCGACCCTCACCCGGGCCGAGGAGACCAACACCGCCAAGATCCGGATGCTCAAGCGGCTGGGCAAATACGAGATCCTGGGTGAGATCGCCCGCGGCGGCATGGGGATCATCTACAAGGTCCGCCAACCCGAGCTCGACCGAATCGTGGCCCTCAAGACCCTCCGCCAGGAGGAGGTCGAGAAGGACGACGCCGCCGAGCAGTTCCTGGCTGAGGCCCGCGCCGTGGCGCTCCTCCGCCACCCGAACATCGTCGGGATCCATGAGGTCGGCGAGTTCCGCGGGATCCGCTACTTCACCATGGACTTCATCGAGGGCCTGCCCCTCGACCGAATCCTGAACCGCGACCCCCTCGAGCCAACCCGCGCCGTCGAGATCGTCGTCGCCATAGCCGACGCCATGCACTACGCCCACCGCCGCGGCGTGGTGCACCGCGACCTCAAGCCGGCCAACATTCTGGTCGCCAGCGAGGACGGGAGCCCCTTCCTGGTGGACTTCGGGATCGCGAAGACCATCGCCGTCGACGGCCCTCGTCAGCTCTACGACGAAGAGGAGGACCTCCTCGGCAGCATTCCTTACATGTCGCCGGAGTACGTCGAGGGCTCGGCCTACGACGAGCTCTGCGACCTCTACTCCCTCGGCGTCGTCCTCTACGAGGCCCTCGGCGGGGCCAACGCGCTCCCCTACTACGACGACGACACGCGGCGCTTCCTCGAGAAGATCATCAGCATCGAGCGCAAGCCGATCACCGACTGGGTCCCCAACCTCGACCCGGGCTTGGTCGAGGTCGTCCACCGCATGGTCTGCCCGCGCGAGCGGCGCTACCCCTCCATGCAGGCGGCGGCTCGAGCGCTCCGCCGTTGGCTCCTCAACCAAGACGCCGGCAAGGACTCGCGTCGCTTGGCCGAGCCGGCCGCGGCCCCTAGCGCCCCCGCGCCCCCCCCAGAACCCCAAGCCGCCCCGCAGCCCGAGCCCGCGCCGCAGCCTGAAGCCGCCCCGGCCCCGGTCGCCGCGGCAGCGCCTGCGGCGGAGTCTGCGCCGGCCCCTGCCTCCGCGGGGGGTCCCGAGCCCCTCTCGCGACGCACCGTGCTCTTGGGCATGCTCCTCCTGATTAGCCTCGGGTTCTTGGGCTACACCAAGAACCAGGTGGGCATCGTCCAAGGGAAGCTCGACGAGATGCGAGCGGACCAGCAGCGGATCGAGCAGCTGCGCGATCTGGAGTCCGCGCGCCGCCTAGCGGCGGCTCGCCTCGAACACGCCCGCGAGCTCCTCGGCCTCGGCGCCACGGAGCGCGCGCTGAGCCTCTGCCAGAGCGTGATCGACTCGGCGCCGGACCCCGAGGACCCCTTCCTCTCACGAGCCTACCGGCTGCGCGCGGAGCTCCGCACGAAGCTAGGCAAGCCGGGGGCAGCGGCGGACGAGGCCCGCGCCGTCGAACTCGAGGCTAGAGGCAAGTAGCTATGAGCGAGCCTCCCGAGTGGCGAACGCCCGCGATCGGGCTCCTCGTCGTCGGAGGACTCCTCCTGTGCGGGGGGGCGCTCAAGCTCTCGACCTCGAACCGCTCGTTCTTCTCTAGCTCGACCAAGCCCAAGAGCCGCTACCCCAAGCGCAAGCCCTACCGCCCCCAGCCCCCGCCCCCGATCAAGGTCGTCCCGCCCCAGCCACGCCAGCCGCGCCAGCGGCCAGCGACGCGAGTCGACACTGGGCCTGGGGCCGAGGATCGAGAGACGCTCCGCTCGGACCCCGACGAGAACTCGCGGGCCTTCGCGGCGACCTCCCTGGGCAACATTCGTCCGATCCAAGAGGCCACGATCACGGTCCTGATCGAGGCCCTCCAGGACGAGGACTCCCTCGTGCGATCGTCCGCTGCCGACACGCTCGGACACCTCGGGCGGAGCGCCCGCCGAGCGCGGAGCGCCCTCTACCAGCTCCGCCGCGACCCCGACCCCGAGGTCCGGCGCGCGGTCACGGCCGCGCTCCGCAAGATCCGCTAGGGACGCGGGAGCGGGACGCGGTCTAGGTCGCGGACGGCGCGGACCTCGGGATAGATCGTGCTCGCCTCCTCCACGAAGGGCCGGGTGCTCCCGTAGCGCTGGCTGAAGTGGGTCAGGACCAGGGTCCCGCGCGCGCCGCCCTCCTTGGCTATGGTCGCCGCCTCGCGAGCGGTCAGGTGCTTGTGGTCGCGCGCGAGGTCCTTGTGACACTCGAGGTAGGTGCTCTCGATCACGGCCATGTCCGCGTCTCGCACGAGCTCGAGCGCGCCCGGGCAGGGCCGGGTGTCCATCACGAACGCGAAGGCGGCGCCGCGCTTTTGGATCGTGACGTCCTCGAGGCGAACCAAGCCGGCCTCGGTCTCGACCTGGCCCTCGCGCTGGAGCTGACCTATGGCGGGACCCTTGAGGCCCTTCTCGGCCAAGAGCTCCTTGTCGAAGCGGTAGCCGTCACGCTCCTTGATCCGATACCCGTAGGTGTCGACGGAGTGCTTGAGGGGGTGAGCCTCGATGACGAAGGTCTCGTCCTCGGCCACGACGCCGCCCTTGCCCTCGACGGGGACGGGGACCAGGTTCACGGTCTTGTGGAAGATCGTGGAGCTGATCAGGCGCCGGTAGTAGCGCTCGCCGCTCTTGGGGAAGAAGACCTGGACCGGGTGCTTGACCCGATCCAGCGAGAGGCGCTGCACGATCCCCGCCAGGCCGAGGGCGTGGTCGCCGTGAAAGTGAGTGATGAAGATCCGCGAGACCTCAGGGACCGCGACCTCCGCCATGATGAACTGGCGCTGCGTCCCCTCGCCCGGGTCGAAGAGGAACCCCTTGCCATCCCAGCGGAGCAAGTAGCCGTTGTGGTTCCGGTATCGGGTGGGGACCTGACTGGAGGTCCCTAGGGCGACGAACTCTCGCAGGCTCATGGGTGCTCTTTCTATGCGCTTTGGGCTGGCTCCGCCACCGAGGGCGGGTGAATCGGCTAGCCGGGATAGTTCACGACGGACCTGCTGCCGCGCTCCTGTGGAGAAATCCCGGCTATCAATGGGCCGAGGGGCGCCGGTGCCCTGGCCCGTCTATGTGCCCTCTAAGAACACTCTGCAGGTCTCTTGGCGAAGGGTGCAAGCGCGCCGAGGCCCCTCAGAGACACCTGAACGGGAGGAATCACTTGCCGACCAAGGAGGCTGGTGATTCCTGGAGGGTTCTCGGTGGCCACGACCGGAGCGCCAGCCCCTCTTTGTGGCTAGACTTCGTTGGTGGCAAAACTAGTGCGCATCTGGACGGACGGCTCTTGCCTCGGGAACCCTGGACCCGGCGGCTGGGGAGCCCTGTTGACCTTCGGCGAGCACGAGCGCGAGCTCTCGGGCGGCGAGGACGACACGACCAACAACCGCATGGAGCTCATGGCCGCCATTGGCGCCCTCGAGAGCCTCAAGCGCCCCTGCCAAGTCGAGCTCTGGTCTGACTCCAAATACGTGATCGACGGGATCACGAGCTGGATTCACGGCTGGCGCAAGCGAGGCTGGAAGAAGGTCAAGAACCGTGACCTCTGGGAGCGCCTGGACGAAGCTCGCGGCCCCCACGACATCGAGTGGCGCTGGGTCAAGGGCCACTCGGGCGACGAGAACAACGAGCGGGTCGACCGCCTCGCCGTCGCCCAAGCCGAAGAGCACCAGTCCCAGCTCGAGCGGGGGACTGCGTGAGCTTTAGAGGCGACGTCCGCTCCATGGCCCTCGACGAGGTGTTCGGCTACCTAGCCTCGAACAGCCTCACGGGTCGACTCGCGGTCCAGAGCGGCGACGAGGTCACCGCGCAGCTCTTCTTCCGCGAGGGGCACCTCTTCTTCCAGGACAAGGCCCGGCGCGGGACCTACAACCTCGGCAAGATCCTGCGACACACGGGCGTCTTCACCCGAGAAGGCCTCCACGCCTACCTCGGCGACCTCAAGAAGCGTAAGGACGAGATCGCTGACAAGGAGGGCCCTGGCGTCGCCGAAGCTCGCCGGCTCCAGTTCACCGAGGAGGTCCACGACCTCTTCCTCTGGAACGAAGCTCGCTTCGAGTTCTTCCCTGGCCCCTGGCCAGCAGCCGTCGAAGCCGATAAGGAGAACGGCCGCGGCTACTCGGCTGAGCTGACCTCGCTCCTCATGGACGTCGCCCGCAGAGAGGACGAGCGGCGCCGAATTCGTGCCAGCCTCCCCTCGACCCGTGTCGTGCTCCAGACGACGCCTGGCTCGGGCGACTATGTCCTCGCCGGACTTCGTAGCGCCAAGATCGAGGCCCCTCGAAACCCCTTCGACGGCGCGACCTCGCTCGAATACCTCCTCAAGGAGTGGGGGATTCCCCACCACGAGGCCCTGATCGCGATCGCGACCCTCGTCGAGCGCCGCCTCCTGGAGCCCCTCGACCGGGACAAGGCCGCCGAAGGCGTCAAGCAGGAGGTCGAGAGCGCCCGCCTGAACCAGGCCAGCGTGTTCCTCGGTCACTACAACGAAGTCCGTGAGCCTGGGCAGGCTCGCTTCGACGTCGAGCTCGAGCGCCACCTGGTCGACAGCACCGCGTTTCAAGAGGGCCGCGAAGTCAACCTCCGGATCCGCCTCAGCGGAGCCCGGACCTTCTCCCTCCTGACCTCCCTGATCTCGAGCGGATCGACCTTCAGCCTGATCCTCCGCCACCGCGGACTCGAGAAGCAGGTCTGCGGCCTCCCGGGGGAGGCATACGTCTACGACGCCCCGCGGCGGGAGGACCCCTGCCCGCTCCTCGTCGACTACTTGGTCGAAGCCGGCGCCCTCAAGAAGAAGGCCGCCAAGGCCTACCGCGCCCTCGAGCCCAGCGCGCGCCCAGAGCTGGGCGGCGTCGTCGGGCAGCGCCAGCTGATAGCAGCCAAGCGCGCTCGCCTGGTGGACGTCTTGGCCGAGGTCGCGTTCTGGCGGTATGCCGACCTCGAGCTCTCCAATCGCGCCGTCCGCAGCACCGACCTCACGCCAGACGGGGAGACCCTAGAGGTCCCGCTCGACGAGGAGAGCCGCAGCGAGCTCCTCAAGGGCTTCAGCCGCTGGGCCAAGACCTTCGGCGTCCTCCCCAGCGAAGCCTGCGTCTACCTCCAAGCTGGTCAGCTCGACACCAACGACCCCGCCGCGCGCTTCTTCCAGCGCTTCAGCCTCGACCGCTCGGTCGCCGAGCTCCGCCGAGAGGCTCAGACGACGTCCCTCGAGTTCGCGCGCTTCGTCGCCCGAGGAGTCAAGCGCGGCTATATCCGCGCTCCCAGGGTCGAGGAGCTGCGCAAGGCCTTCAAGGACGCGATCTCTGCCGGACGAGAAGTCACGAGCCGACGCTTGGCGGAAGCCGGCGCCAACTACGGCTACGCGGGCTTCCAGAGCGAGTTCAAGAAGCTCGGTTCCAGCGGCTCAGGCGCGGGAGAGGCCGGCCTCGAGGGCGACCTGGACGGCGTCGGCCTGGCGGCGGTCCTCCAGTCCCTGCGAAACAACCGCCGGACGGGAACCCTCGTCGTCCGCTCGGGACGGCGCGAGGAGCGGCTCTGTTTCCAGCAGGGCGAGGCCTTCTTCCTCGAGGTGGACGACACCGAGGGCGACGCCTTCGTCGAGTTCTTCCTCGGGGAGGACGGAGCGGACTCCTTCGGAGACCTGGGCGGAGAGGGCGGCGGGAGCCGCGGCCTGGTGGCCGAGGACGACCTGGATCGCGACGAGCTGGCTGAGCTCAAGAAGCGCTTCCTCGACATTCTCCTCTGGGACGACTCGACCTTCGCCTTCTACCAGAGCGTGCTCCCAGAGGAGTTCTTCGACGTCGGCGAAGGCGTGACCAAGGTCGCGCTCAGGACCCAGCGCTTCCTCCTCCAAGCCATGCAGGTCATGCATGCCTGGGAAGAGGCGGCCGAGGTGTTCAACTCGGGCAAGGCCCAGCTCGAGTTCCGCGACGCCGACGCCAAGCACCGCGCGATTCGCGAGTGCGGGCTCCCCGAAATGCTGACCCTGATCGACGGGCGCCTCTCTTTCGACGACCTGGTGCGGGCCTCGCGTGTTCCACGGCTCGAGGCTGGCCAGCTCATAGCCGAGCTCGTTCGCCTGGAGGTCATGTCCGCGGTCGTCCCACCGCCTCCGACCGCGAGCCTCGACCTCTCTGACCTCCCCGAGCCGATCCCGGATTGACGCCTTGACCGCCCCCACCTCGACCTCGTCCCCTGGACCTCGCGCGACGCTGCGTCCTGGCGAGCGTTGTGGGCTGCTCTCAATCTCCCGAGGACCTCTTGACCGCTAGCTCTGCTGAGCGTCTGCAAGCCGGAGCCAAGGTCGCTGTCCGCGATCGACGGGGCCGGACCCTGCGTCACCTGGAGATCAAGCGCAGACTGGCTCAGGGCGCGCATAACGCGACCTACCTCGCCCGAGACCACGAGAACGAGCGCTGGGTCGTGGTCAAGAGCGCGCTGCTGGGGGGCGAGGACACCGAGCTCGCGATCGAGGAGCGGATCCTGCTCCAGCTCGACAGCCCGCACCTGGTGCGACTCCTGGGGGGAGGCGCCGACGCGCGCCTCCACAAGATCCTGGCCTACGAGCGACTCTACCCCAACCCCCTCCTCCTGCTGAGCGCCCCGAAGGTCCGGCTCCAGTTTCCAGACGACCCCGGCGGACGTTACTGCCCGCTCCCGCCGCGAATGGCGCTGGCTCTGATCAGCGACCTCTTCCGTGGCCTGGCCCACCTCCACGAGGAGGGCTTCGTCCACCACGACGTCAAGCTCGGGAACCTCCTGGTAGCGATCGACTCTGCCAAGGGGAGCTCTTTGCGCGCCCATGAGATCCTCAAGGCCGCCGCCCTCGGCCAGACCCGCGGCGTGCTGATCGACTTCGGCGCCGCTCGCAGCGCCGCCTTCCTCCGTGAGCTAAATGAGGGCCACGTCGAAGCCTCCGAGGTCCCCCCGCAGCTCACGCCGCTCTACGCGCCCCCAGAGGCCCTCCTGGAAGTCGCCGGACGCCGAGTGCTCCTGCCCTCGCTCGATCTCTACGCGGCAGCCCTGGTCAGCTACTCCCTGTTCTGTGGCCGGACCCCCTACGAGCATCTCGGCGTCAGCGGCAGAGACGTGCCCCGACTCCTCGAGGTCAAGGCCGAGGAGCAGCGTGGCGCCGAGCTCCCGATCAACTTCGACTACCTAACCCGAGCGCCAGGCATGCGTGAGCTCGGGAAAGAGCTCTTTGGATTCCTGTCTTGCTGCCTCTCGGGGGATCCCAGTCAGCGACCCAGCGCCAAGGAGGCGTCTGGCTTCTGCGAAGAGCTCCAAACCTGGTATCACGAAGCCCTCGCGGCGTCTCCCGACAAGCCGGCGCCAGCTCACAGCGAGTCAAGCGCGCAGCCCAAGCGCTCGCTGTCGAGCGAAGCAGCTCCTTCCCGGCGGGTTCCCCGCGCGACTCGCGCCAAGCTCGAGCCAGCCTTGGCCGAGACGGCCGAGGCACCCGTGGAGGCAACGCTGGGTGACGGCTTCTCTACCTCTGCAGAGTCCGCAGTCTCCGCCCAGCGGCTTCGGGACCAAGGTGCTCGAGCCGAGGTGGCAAGCCCAACCCCCCTCAAGGCCGAATCCGCTGCGCCTGAGGACCCGACCCGCACTCGCGCCAGGCCCTCTCAGCGCGCCAAGCGTCCCCGAGGCAGCGCAGACAGAGAGAACAAGGCTCCTCTCTCCGAGGGCAGCCAGCGTCAGGGTGGCAGGCCGCCCTCCTCCGAGCGCATGCAGCGCCAGGGGGGCAAGCCGCCCCCCTCCGAGGGCATGCAGCGTCAGGGGGGCAAGCCACCCTCCGAGGGCATGCAGCGTCAGAGTGGCAAGCCGCCCTCCGAGGGCATGCGGCGCCAGGACGGCAAGCCGCCCACCTCCAAGCCGATTCAGCGCCTGGACAAGCCGCCTACCTCCAAGCCCATTCGACGCCAGGGCGACCCTCCATCCGAGCGCATGCAGCGACAGGGTGGCAAGCCACCCACCTCCAAGCCCATTCGGCGTCAGGGCGATCCTCCCTCCGAGCGCATGCAGCGCCAGGGTGGCAAGCCGCCCCCCTCCGAGCGCATGAGGCAGCCAGGCGGCAAGCCGACCACCTCCAAGCCCATTCGGCGCCCGGGCGACCCTCCCTCCGAGCGCATGCAGCGTCAGGGTGGCAAGCCGTCCCCCTCCGAGCGCACGAGGCAGCCGGGGTCTGCGGACGGCCGACCGCCGAGCGTAGGAGCGGGCCCAAGGACTCCTCGGCGCGGACTCCCTGCCCTTGGCTCCGGACCTCGAAGCCCTCGCAGCGGACTCCCCGCTGTCGGGTCTGGACCTCGCACTCCTCGCAGCGGACTTCCCGCCGTCGGGTCTGGACCTCGCACTCCTCGCAGCGGACTCCCCGCCGTCGGCTCCGGCCCTCGCACCCCACGCGGCGGACTCCCTGCTGTCGGGTCCGGCCCTCGCACCCCACGCAGCGGACTCCCCGCCGTCGGCTCCGGCCCTCGCACCCCACGCGGCGGACTCCCTGCTGTCGGGTCTGGACCTCGCACCCCACGCAGCGGAATCCCTGCCGTCGGCACCGGCCCTCGCACCCCTCGCAGCGGACTCCCCGCCGTCGGCACCGGCCCTCGCACACCTCGCGGCGGACTCCCGGCCGTCGGCTCCGGCCCTCGCACCCCTCGCGGCGGACTCCCGGCCGTCGGCTCCGGCCCTCGCACCCCTCGCAGCGGACTCCCGGCTGTCAGCTCAGGACCTCGCACCCCTCGCGGCGGAATCCCTACCGCCGGCTCCGGCCCTCGCACCCCTCGCGGCGGTCTCCCGGCCGTCCGCTCCGGCCCTCGCACCCCTCGCGGCGGACTCCCGGCCCTCGACCCTAGCGCGATCGGCCTGCCTGAGATTCGTGAGCAGCCCTCGCCCGAGGACACGACCCCGACGCGGGACGAGGCCTCCAAAGAGGACGAGACCTAGAACAAGAGCGAGACGGTCCCTATGGCCGCCACCGTCAAGATCATGGCGGCGCTCGGAGCGCGAGAGGCACGCAGCGTCGGCGTCTGGCTCCGAACACCTCGATAGCCCAAGGAGAACACGACGCCGCCCTGCTCCGAGAACATGACCCAGAGCGCGTAGCCGCCGAGGAAGGTTCCTATGGGGAACAGGAAGAGGAGCAAGAAGAAGAGCGGGGCCGCGACGACCCGAGCCCACTCACGCAGCTTGAGGAGCCCGACGCCAACCACTAGAGGGGGCGCGATCCCTACCACGAGGTAGATCAGGGTCGAATCCCAAGGGCGCTGACCGTGAATCGCGTCGCTGAGGAGGGCCAGCGCGACGAGGGTCGTGAGACCGATCGCCAGGCAGCCCAGAGCCAAGCAGCGCGCTTCGTGCTGAATGAACCGAGCCCGAGTGGCCTTCGGTCCCCCGACCCGCTCTTCGACCTCCGCCTGGGGCGGCTCGTAGGGATTCGTCATGCGGTGACGCGCAGCGCCCTGTCCGCCCCCCAAACCACGCGCGCTACCTCTTCAGGCGCTGCGTCTTGACCCAGCGCAGGTAGTCCTTGGGCAGACTCCCGAGCTGAAGGGCCCTGGGGACGACTGGAATCGCTTCGCCAGCCGCCACGTCGTTGGGGAGGTCCACCTGGATCCGACGCCCCGCGAACTCGACCAAGGCCCAGCAGCGAGCCCAGGCCAACTTCTGCCGCAGGAGCACGCTCCGCCGCCCATCGAGGAGCTCGAGCCAGTCCGCCTCAGGAGCAGTCCGGTTGTCCTTGAGGAGGCGCAGCGTGGACTCAGCTCGCTTCTTGCGGAGCTTCCAGGTGAAGTGCTCGCGCAAGCCGAGCTCGAGCCAGGCTGGGGCGGGCCCCACCCGGTGGGCGAGGTGAGCCGCGACTAGGCTCGAGACGATCTCGCGCGTCTCCTCCTTGGGAACAGAGGGGAAGAGGAGCACGCCTAGCTCAGGCGAGAAGTAGGCCTGACTGCCCGACTCGTTGGTCAAGCGCCCGTAGTCTTCGGGGACGATCAGGACCCGGATTTGAGGGCCCTCCGCATAGGCGCGGATCATCCGCTCGAGCCGAGTCCCGACCTTGCTCAGGAGGGTCGAGAGGCGCGCGGCGTCGTCCGCGGAGCCCCGCGAGAGGACGACCTCGAACTCGTCTTCCTTGCGAACTCGGGCTTGGCGATAGAGCCGGTCGAGGGTGATCAAGTAGCGAGAGTCCTGCACCACGAGGGGATCGCCGGGCCCGAGGGCTTGCGCCATTCGGACGCGGTCCTCGAGAAGGGAACCCTCAGGCTTCTCCTTGAGGTCGACCTTCGCCAAAGCGATCCGAGCCTGGGCCAAGCGAGCCAGGCCCTGATCTGGACGGACCTCGAGGACGGCGCTCGCTTCGACCTCGGCGGTGTCGAGGCGCAGGCCGCGGGCCAGGGCCAAGGCCCGCAGGCCACGGGCCTCGACCAAGCGCGGGTCCAGGCTCAGGGCCTCGCCAGCAGCGCGCAGCGCGAGGGCGGTCTCGTGGTGATAGAGCTCGACGTAGGCAAGGTAGAACCAAATCGGAGCGTAGCTCTTGCCCTCGGCCGTCGAGAGCTGCTTGAGCCTCTCGCGGGCGGCGTCGACCTTCCCACTCAGGATCTCCGCCTTGGCGGTCTCGAGGGCGGCGATCACCTTGCTGGTCGTCGTGGCGATCGCCTGGGGGTCCTCGCCCGTCAGGACGGGAAAGGTGAAGGGCTCAGCGCCACCGCCGGTGACAGGGATCGCGTCGATCTCACGTCCGACGCGCTCGGTGTAGACCGCCTCCGCCCTAGCGACTCGGCTCAAGTCGAGGGGGGCTTCGACGGTGACCTTCCGGATCCGAACTGTCTCAGAGGCTGCGATCAAGAGCCCGATCTCGTTGATCCGAGCGGTCGTAGCCTTGGTCGTGACGGGCAACCCGTCGAAGATCAGCGAGATCTCTCGCCCGTCGAACCCGAGCTGGACTTTGCGGCCTCCCGAGGGAGGGAGCGAGCCACGCTGGAGGAGGTTCCGCCCCAACTCAAGGCGCCATTCGCCGCCACCCCAAGTCACCGAATAGGTCTTGGACGTCCCGCCCCGGGCTACGACTCGCACGCCGAAGGTCAGCCCTGGGACCGCCTCCTCGAACTCGGCCGAGACCAAGATCGGCGGAACATAGTCTTCAGGTGACTTCCTCGACTTACGCGAGGGAGAGCCGCAAGGTAGCGGCTTCGTCTCGAGACGACAGGGTGTCCCTTCGAGAGCCAGCACGCCGTCCTCAGCCCGAATCGTGCTTCCTGGGGCGGCGTCGAAGTCTGCCGGCGCGAAGCTCGTCGGATAGTGGACCCGTGACAATCCCGGCTTGCCCGAGGGGAGCACGACCGCCGACCAGGGGGCCTCCTTGATCAGGGCTTCTGCCGAGATCGAGCTCGCTCCGATCCCCGCCAAGGCGCTCTTTGCCGTCTTGAGATCCCGGGCGATCAGCGCGTGACGCGCCAGCTCGATCTGGTCGGCTGCGACGTTGGCGTCCGTAGACGCCTTGGTCAAAGCTAGGCTCAGGAGGGGCTCGGCGCCCCACTCCAACTTGTGAGTCTCGCCGTCAGCGGTCTTGACCGTGAATCCGTCAGCGTCGAGGTCGGTCACGCTGAGGGTCGTGAGCTTCCCCTGGAAGGGCAAACCGCGGAGGGACTTCCCCTCGACTCGCTTCAACCGGCGAGCCCAAGAGTCGGAGCTGACGCGCTTACGCGCCTCCTCGTAGCGCTCGCGGGCGGCGTCTTCTTGGACCTTGGCCCGCTGGTCGCGGAGGGTCTTGAGCCGCTCGTGGGCTCCGTCGAAGGGCGGCACGTTGCGAGGGACCGCTGTCGGCCCCAAGAGGCGCGCGAGCTTCTCCTCGGCCTCTCCCGCAGCCTTTCCAAGCTGGCGCAGGTGCCCGCGCGCTTCCCCCGCTACGCGATTGAGAAACTCGAGCCTCTCGATGCGAGCGTCGCGATCGCGCCCGACTTGCCCAACGTCCTCGCCGGACTGCGGCTTGACCTGTCGCCAGAGCCCCAGCAGCTCCTCGAACTCTCCGCGCTTGTAGAGGTCCAAGTCTTGCCCGCGGACCTCAGTGATGGAGAGCCCGTCCTTGGGCCCCTCGGGCGTCGCGTCTGGGCCGTCGGTCTTGTTCGTCGTCTTCTGGGTCTTGCGAGTCTTTTGGGTCTTGGTCTTGTTGACCTTGACCGGGCCCCGCTTCTTGCGCCCCAAGAGGACAACGATCACGACTGCGATCACCGCCACGAGCCCAAACAGGACCACCAGGATCGCCGTCGGGTTGCTCTTCTTGCCCCGATCCGCTCGCCGTTGGAGGCGGTCTTGGACGGAGACCGTCTCCAAGACAGCTTCAGAGCTGGCCATCAGTGCGTCGCGCTGATCACTCGGAAGGAGGGTCACGCCGGAGGGTTCGAGCGCGTCGGCGAGCATGTTGTAGTCGCAGCGCGGGCACTCGATCGCGAACGCGCCCATCTCCTGGCGAGGGAAGCGCCCCAAGCAGCCCTTGCAGATCAGGACCCGCTCGCGCAGGTGCTGATAGAGCATCTCCACCATCTTGGGGTCGAAGCCAGCTCGCGGGAGGAGATCGTCGAGTCGACGAATCTTGCCCTCGACGACCTTCTTGTCCTGAACCGCGCGGACGGTCTGGAGGAGCTTCGGGCTCAGGAGCCCCGCCTCGATCCCTAGCTGGCCTACCAGGAGGTCCTCGAAGCGCTCGAGGGTAAAGGCCTGTGGGTTGGGCAAGCCGTGGACCGACTCCAAACGAAGCACGGCCCGCAGGGCCTCCCCCCGCTGGGGGAAGAGGTCCACGACGAAACGTGAAAAGGGAGACTCGTCGCCGCACGAAACCCAGGCTTCGTAAGACTTCGTCGCCTCGTCCGCGGCGAGCACCTTGTCTCGGATCAACGCCGAGAGGAGGGCGCGGGCGCGCTCGATTTCCTGAGCCATAGTTGGCCAGTTTGGACTCTGACCTGCATTCCTGCCAGCACTTAGGGCGGTGGATTTTTCACGACTGCTGACCCCTCGCCCTGAGCCCAATGCGGAACCCGTGCCTCTCTCCTGGCCCTGCCCGGCGGAGTCGCCGGTATGCGTGCTCCGCCCGGCCCGGCCGGAGCCGCGAGCTCGTTCGGCGTCGGAATCAGGTCTGAACTCAGCCAATCCTTGGACGTATTGGAGGAGTGAAGCTCCCTGAGTCACGCCTCTACGTCCCCTCCCGGCGCGCCGCTGGGTGCGCTCTCTTCGGCGGGGGCGCGACGCTGGTGCTCTGCCTCCTTGCCCTCAACAACCTGGCTCGGGCCCCGCTCTCCGTTGGAGGTGTCGCATCTGTACTATGGCTGGGGTTGGTAGCCCTCTACACCGCTGGGGGTCTCGTGGCGTGCGGCGGCTTGGCGGGCTTGGCGCGGGGCGCGCTGCACCTCTTCAGTCGAGTGGAGTTCGTCGGCCTCAATGGCGCCGGCGACCTCCAACACGGATTCGTCCTCTGGGGGCAGGAGTTCACCCTGGACTCGGCCCCGCTTGGTTCGCTGAGCTCCGTGCGCTGGTCCCCCGGGCAGGCCTCCTCCATGACGGGGGAGGACATGGACGACTGGAGCGTGACGCTCTGGTTCCAGGGAGAGGAGCTCGAGCCTCGTCCCTGGAGTGACTCGCCCTGGCTGCTGGGTTCCCAGGGGCCAGGGCGTGCTACCTCTAGGGTCGGCGAACGCTTGGTCGCCTTCCTGCGCCGTAGCGGCTGCGGCCTCCGCCGGGACTCCGAGCGCGAATACCTCGTCGTCTAGCTCGAGGGCTTGCACACCGTCACCCAAAGACGTTATGGACTTGGGTTGGTCCTGAAGGAATCTGGAGGGGCGCGCCGCTCGCGAATAGTCCACTCGGTCCAAGGCCCCGGGCCCATGGCCTCGGCGGGCATAGGGGAGCGCAGCATCCCCTAAAAAACCCGCTACACTTCGCGCCATGGCCACCAAGATCAAAGCGGGCGAAATCGCAGCTCCCTATCTGGAAGAGGTCCGAGCGCAGGTCGCGAGCCTGACCGAGCCCCTGAGGCTGGTCGGGATCCTCAGCAGCGACGCTCAGGCCAGCGACGTCTACGCCAACTACGCGGCTCAGGGCTGCGCCAAGGTCGGGATCGAGTTCGAGCGCCGGCGCGCGACGCCTGAGGGCGTCTCGGGTGAGATCTACCGCGCCTCTGAGGACCCCAGCGTCCACGGGATCATCGTGTTTTATCCCGTGTTCGGCGGGGCCCGCGATCGCTCGCTCCAAAACGAGGTCTCGCCAGAGAAGGACGTCGAGGGGCTCCACTCGAGCTGGAGCCGGCTCCTCTATAACGACGAGCGCTACGTCGACGCGGCCGCGACCAAGAAGGCGATCCTGCCCTGCACGCCGCTCGGGATCGTCAAGGCGCTTCGCCACATGGGTCACCTCGCGACGGGGGTTCCTCCGCGCGAAGCGGCGCGCGGGCAGACCGTCACGATCTTCAACCGGAGCGAGGTCGTCGGGCGACCTTTGGCTGCTATGTTGGCGCACGACGGCGCCAAGGTTCACAGCTTCGACCTCGACGGCCCTCTCCTCTACGAGGGCCAGGACGCGCTCCCGAGCTCGATCACCCGGGCCGAAGCCCTCGCCGAGTCCGACGTCGTGATCACCGGTGTTCCTTCTACGAGCTTCCCTTTGGTCGAGGCTCGCGAGCTCAAGCAGGGCGCGAGCGTGATCAACTTCAGTCACGTCAAGAACCTGGCCCCTGACATAGGCGAGGGAGCAAACAAACTCCTCCGCCGAGTCGGCCCGATCACCGTTGCCATGCTCCTGCGAAACACGCTCCGCCTCTACCGAAACTTCGCGATCTCCCAAAGCGACGCCTGAGGACACCCCTATGACTCGCCCCTTGACCTACGAGGACGTGGGGACCTACCCGCTCCCTGGTACCGCCGCCCCGACCCGCGTCGCATTCTCGCCCTCGGGCGAGCACTTGACCTACCTCTTCTCCGGAGCCGACTCCCTGGTGCAGTCGCTCTACGCCAAGCCCGTCTCGGGCGGGCCGGCCGAGGTGTGCGTGGTCCCGCCCGGCGCGGGCGACACCGAAGCTGGGCTCTCGCTGGAGGAGAAGCTCCGTCGCGAGCGCCTTCGTGAGCGCGGGTTGGGTGTCACCCGCTACGCCTGGGCCAAGAACGCAGACCGGCTCTGTGTGCCCATCTCCGGCGCGGTCTACGTCCAAGACGGCGTCTCAGGCGAGCTGCGTGAGGTCGTGCCCAAGGCCGCCCAGCCTGCCCTCGACGCGCGGCTCAGCGCAGACGGCGAGTGGCTAGCCTTCGTCCGCGAGGCCGAGCTCTACGTGGTCGCCGCCACCGGCGGCGAGCCCGTCCAGATCACCTCTGGCGCGCGCGGAACCGGCAAGACTCACGGCTTGGCCGACTACATAGCCGAAGAGGAAATGCACCGTCACGCTGGCTACTGGTGGGACGAGGCTGGCGAGCGCCTGGCCTTCACCGAGGTCGACGAGACCCACATTCCTGAGTATCGGATCCTGCACCAAGGCAGCGACGCCGTCGGCGAGGGAGCCGAGGAGAACCACCGCTACCCCTTCGCGGGCGCCGCCAACCCCAAGGTCCGCCTGGGCGTCGTGGCTCGAAGCGGCGGGGAGGTGACCTGGCTCGACCTCGACGGCGAGGAGTATCTGGCCCGAGTCCACTGGCTCCCAGACGGGCGCCTCCTGGCTCAGACCCAGGACCGAGCCCAGTGCCTCCTGCGCCTCTTCGCCTTCGATCTGGCGACGGGTCAGCGGAGCGAACTCCTGCGCGAGACGAGCGAGGTTTGGATCAACCTCCACGACATGCTGCGTCCCCTCGGAGAGGGGGCTGGCGTCCCGAGCGAGGCCGCCGGCGGCTTCCTCTGGGCCAGTGAGGCCAGCGGCTTCATGCACCTCTCGCTCCGAGCTGCCGACGGGAGCCTCGTCCGAGTGCTGACGAGCGGCGAGTGGCAGGTCGACGGCCTGGCGGGCGTCGATCCCGAGCGCGGTCTGGTCTACTTCACAGCCACCGAGGCCGACGTTCGCGAGCAGCAGCTCTACGTTGTCGCTCTCTCGGGCGGTGAGCCCCGCCGGATCACTCAGGCCCCTGGCCTCCACGGCGTCAAACTCGACGTCAAGCGAGGACAGTTCGCCGACCTCTGCCACAGCCGCGAGCAGCCGCCGCGCCTGACGCTCCGGAGCCTCGAGGACGACGCCGAGCTCGCGGTCCTCCACGAGGGGAGCGCTGATCCCCGGGTGGCCGAGCTCAGCCTGAGCCCCCCGCGCCTGGTGACCCTCTCAGCCCACGACGGGACGACGCTCCACGCCGCCCTCTACGAGCCAGAGGGTCAGGGCCCCTTCCCGACGATCGTGAACGTCTACGGAGGCCCAGGCCCCCAGCGCGTCCAAGAGAGCTGGGGAATGACGGTGGACCTACGCTCTCAGCTCCTCCGCCAGCGCGGGTTCCTGGTGATCCGCCTCGACAACCGCGGCAGCGCGCGGCGCGGCTTGGCCTTTGAGGGTGCGATCAAGCACGACATGGGAGACCTCGAGGTCCGCGATCAGGTCGCGGGCGTGGAGTGGCTCACCGAGCAGGGCCTCGCCGACAAGGAGCGGGTCGGGATCTACGGCTGGAGCTACGGCGGCTACATGTCCGCCATGGCCCTGGCCCGCGCGCCCGAGGTCTTCAAGGCCGGCGTGGCAGGTGCCCCCGTCACGCACTGGGACGGCTACGACACCCACTACACCGAGCGCTACATGGGAACCCCCCAGCTCAACCCCGAGGGCTATGAGCGCTCGAGCGTCATGAAGCACGTGGACGGAATCACAGGCGCCCTCCTCCTGATCCACGGCTTGATCGACGAGAACGTCCACTTTCGACACACCGCGCGCCTGATCAACGCCCTGATCCGAGCCCGCAAGCCCTACGAGCTCCTGCTCTTCCCTGACGAGCGCCACATGCCTCGGGGCCTCGCCGACCGGATCTACCTCGAGGAGCGAATCGCAGAGTTCTTCCAGCGCGAGCTCGGCTGAGCCGACTCTCCGCGAGGTAGCGAGCCATGCTGGACAAGCTCCCCAACATCTTCGTCGGCGTCCTAGGCCTCGGGCTCTGCGCGCTCTTTGCCGCCCAGCTCAAGAGCGGTCGCGCCTTGAAGCTCGGGCGCGGTCTGGGGACCCAGCGCTTCTTGGAGAGGTCGAGCGAGCCGGGCGGCTACTGGTTCAATCAGATCGCGGTCTTGATCGGTGGCCTGGCCATGGTGGGCTTGGCGATCTTCAAGGACATGCCGCTCTCCTAGCGACCGCGGAGCTCCCCGGGCTCCTACGCCTGTTCAGGTTTGGAGAGCCTGTAGCGCTGTTGAGTGAGACCGGGAAACTCCTTCGTCTCAAGAAGCTCCAGCCGCGTTCGGTCCTCGACTCCGAAGAGGGGAGAGCCCCCGCCCAGCAGGACCGGCACGTAGCTCACGATTAGCTCGTCGAGGAGTCCCGCCGAGAGGGCTTGGCGGATTAAGTCGCCACCGTCGACCCACACGTCCTTGCCGCCCGCGGCCTCGTCGGCTTGCTTGAGGAGGCTCCCTATGTCTCCGCTGACCGCCCGAACCGTCGCCGCCTTGGGCTCTAGGGGACGGTGCGTCGCCACCAGCACTGGAGTCTCGCCGTAGGGCCAAGGCCCCTCGAAGCCCTCCACGACTCGATAGGTGTTGCGCCCCATGAGCAACGCGCCGACCTCGGCCATGAAGGCCGCGTAGCCGTAGTCCTCACCCTCGGGCGGCTTCGGGAGCCAGCTCAAGTCGTCCTCGGGACCGGCTATGAAGCCGTCGCAGGAGCAGGCAATGAACACGCGGTGCGCCACTTCGATCTCCCGATTTCGTCCATGCATGACGAAAGCCAGAGCGGAGCGCTCTGGCTTTCGTAACGAAGAGGATAGTCGAGTCGCTCAGCTAGCGCTGACCGCTTCCTTGTGGCGACCTGGCGTCACGGCGCCCTCGCCGTAGAAGCAGCCGCCCTCCTTAGCCATCTCGAGCAGGATCGGGGCCGCCTGGAAGCGAACGCCGTAGAGACCCTCGAGGCGCTCTAGCTCATGCACGATCGCCGCCGCGCCGAGGCGGTCGACGTAACGGAAGGGGCCGCCCAGGAAGGGCGGGAAGCCGAGACCGAACATGGCTCCAATGTCGCCGTCGCGAGCCGAGCGGAGGATGCCCTCGCCGAAGCAGCGCGCCGCCTCGTTGACGAAGCTCAGGGTGCAACGCAGCGCCAGCTGTTCGGGATCACCGTCACGGTGAGGCTCGACGCCCATCAGCGCGTAGACCGATTCGTCGACAGGCTTCTTGCCTCCCGCCTTGGCGACCTTCGTCGCCTCCTCGTCGTAGCGATAGAAACCTCGCCCGTTCTTGCGACCCAAACGACCGTCGCCGATGAGGGTCTCGACTCCAGAGGGCGGAGCGAGGCGCTCGCCGAAGGCCTTGTGGACGATCTTGCCGACCTTCTCGCCGACGTCGATCCCGACCTCGTCCATGAGAGTGATCGGACCCACCGGCCAGCCGAACTGGACCAAGGCCTCGTCGAGATGATCAATGGCATGACCCTCGGCCAAGCAAAACGCCGCCTCGTTCATGTAGGGCGAGAGGACGCGAGTCGTATAGAAGCCGACGCCGTCGTTGACGACGATCACGGTCTTGCCCTGCTTCTTGCCGAGGGCTACGCAGGTCGCGGTAACCCAGGGCGCGGTCTTCTCGGTCACGATGATCTCGAGGAGCGGCATCTTGTGGACTGGCGAGAAGTAGTGCATCCCAATCACGGTCTCGGGATGGCTGCTGGCCTCGGCGATCTCGGTGATCGGAATCGAGCTGGTGTTGCTCGCAAAGATCACCTCGTCGTGTCCAGCCTCCTCGACCTGACGAACCATCTTCCGCTTGAGCTCGAGGTCCTCGAACACGGCCTCGACGACCACGTCGCAGCCCTTGAACCCAGCGTAGGTCGTGGTTCCCGTGATCCGGCCGAAGACTTCGTCACGCTGGAGCGTCGTCATGCGACGACGCTTGACCCGCTGATCGAGGAGCTCCTTGGCCGCCTTGAGCCCGCGCCCAACTCCCTCGTGGTCGCGGTCCTTGAGCCGGACCGGGGTCTTGGCGATGGCGCTCGTGACGTAGGCAATCCCGCTTCCCATGAGCCCCGCGCCGAGCATGCCGATCTTGCGAACCTTGCGAATCTCTGCGTAGGGATCGTCGGTCCCGTTGTCCTTCTTGAGCGCCGTCATGGCGAAGTGGATCCCCATCAACTGCTCGGCGACGGGAGACACCACCAGCTCGCCGAAGGCCTCGGCCTCGGCCTTGAGCCCAGCCTCCATGCCCTCAGCCAAGCCGATCCGCACGACCTCGAGGATCCGCTCGGGGGCGGGATAGTTGCCGTGGGTCTGGCCCGTGACACCCTTGAGCGCCTTGTTGAACACGAAGTGGCGCCCGAGGGGATTCCGCTCCAGGCCCAACTCCATGGCGACCTCTTGAATGTGGTCCGGGGTCAGGAGCTCGCGGATCCGCGCGCCGAGACCCTTCTCGGTCTCGGCCGCCAGGCGCCGAGCGTGCTTCATGGCGACCTCGACCAAGATCGGCTCGGGCACGACCTCGTCCACGAGGCCGAGCTTCTTCGAACGCTTTCCGTCGAGCTGCTTGCCGGTGCAGAGGAGGTCAAGAGCCGCCGCGACGCCGATCAAGCGCGGGAGGCGCTGGGTTCCACCAGCGCCAGGGAGGACGCCCAGCTGAACCTCGGGCAAGCCGAGCTTGGTCTTCTTCCAGTCGCTCGCGATCCGGGCCGTGCAGGCTAGGGCGACCTCGAGGCCGCCTCCCAGACAGGCCCCGTGGATCGCTGCCACGATCGGATACTTGAAGTTGGCCAGCTTGTTGAGCGCGTCCTGCCCCCGTCGGCTCAGCTCGGTGGCCTCCCCCGCGGTCTTGGCCTCCTGGAGCATGCCGATATCGGCCCCGGCCAAGAAGCTGTCCTTCTTGCCCGAGCTGAACACGACCGCCTCGATCGCGCGGTTGTCCCGCTCGATGTCGGCGAAGAGCTGCTCGAACTCGTCCGCGAAAGACATTTTCAGGGTATTGACCGGCTCGCCGGGGACGTCCATCTTGACGAGGGCCACGCCGTCAATGACGTCGTAGCTGAAGGTCTTCTCGTTCGTGTCGCTCACTTCGCAACCTCCAGGACCATGGCGGCGCCGAGGCCGCCCGCGGCACAAGCCGTGACCAAGGCCAGCCCTCCACCTCGACGGCCGAGCTCGACGGCGGTCTGGTGAATCTGGCGGGCGCCCGTCGCGGCGAAGGGGTGCCCGATCGCGATCGAGCCTCCGTTGACGTTCATGATTTCGTGATCGATCTCACCGACCGCGTCGGCCAAGCCGAGCTTGTCCTCGGCGAAGCGCTTGCACGCCAGCGCCTTGGTGTTGCTCAAGACCTGGGCCGCGAAGGCTTCGTGCATGTCGATCAGGTCGAGGTCCTTGAGGGTGATCCCGGCTCGCTCGAGGGCGAGAGGAACCGCATAGGCCGGCCCCAAGAGGAGCTGGTCCGCAGGGTCGAGGGCCGCGAAGGCGTAGCTCTTGATCGTGGCCAGGATCGGATGACCCTCGGCCTTGGCCTTGTCGGCGTTCATCAGGATCAAGGCGCTCGCGCCGTCGGTCAGGGGCGAGCTGTTGCCCGCCGTGACCGTCCCGTGCTTGCGGTCGAAGGCCGGGCGGAGCTTGGCGTAGCCCTCGAGGCGGCTCTCGGCCCGAACGTTGTTGTCCCGAGTGAAGGCCTCGAACTTCGGCGGGCAGTAGACGGGCATGACGAGGTCGTCGTAGAAGCCGTTCTCCCAAGCCTTGGCCGCGTTGACGTGGCTCTTGTGAGAGAGCGCGTCCTGATCGGCGCGCGAAATCCCGTTCAGCTTGGCCATGTCCTCGGCGCTTTGACCCATGGTCAGGCCGGTGCTCATCTCGGTCGGCGAAGGCGGGTTGGGGAGGAAGTCCCGCGGACTGAGGCCGCGGAACATGGCCAGGCGCTGGGCTGGCGTGCGAGCCTTGCTCAGCCCAATCAGAGCCTTCGTGAGCGGCTTGCTGGTCGTGATGGGGACGTCGCTCGAGCTGTCCGAGCCGCCTGAGATCCCGACGTCGATCCGACCCAAGAGGATCGACTCGGCCACGTTGACCGTGGACTGATAGCCCGTGGCGCAGGCCCGCGAAACGCTGTAGGCCTCAATGTTGCGCGGCATGCCGGTCCCCAGCACGATCTCGCGCGCGATGTTCGGCGCGCTCGGCGAAGGGACGACCTGTCCGTAGACGACCTGCTGGACCGACTCGACCGGGACCTCGCTCCGCTCCAAGAGCTCGCGAACGCAGATCTGCGCCAGCTCGAGCGCCGAGAGGTCCTTGTAGGCCGTAGCCTGCTTGGCGAAGGGAGTCCTGAGACCCCCTACGATCGCCACCTCGGGGTAGCCGTTCTTTCCGCTCATGAGGCTCCTGTCTTGCTCTACAGCCCGTTGCGCACCGCGTCAGACGCGGCGCGTCAATTTAGTGCGAGGGGCAGGAGCGCGCAAGGGGAAAGGGTCGTGCGCTCAGCGCACTGAGATTCCCGGATCTGAGCGAGCGCCAAGCGAACAGCCGAGCTCGTGTCGCTGACTTGCACCTGGCGCGACGCTTGCGTCCCTGCCCACCATGCAGCGAACTCCCTCTGCGGCCCTGACCCTCGTGGCCGCGCTCCTAATCCTCCTCCCTGCCCATGGAAGCAGTGTCCTCCCGCTCAGCCTGGGAGAGCTCTGCGAGGGCGCCACCACGATCCAACGCGTCCGCGTCGTCTCGGCCGAGGTCGAGCTGGGCGAACGCCTGGGCCGGAGCGCTCTCGTGACCCGGCTTCGATTCGAAGCGCTCGAGGTCCTCGCTGGAGAGGAGCGCGCCGAGCTGGTCGTGTTCGGCGGGCGCCTCGGCGAAGCCGAGTCGACCCTCAGCGGGCAGCCAGTCCTCGCCGAGGGCGACGAAGTCTTGCTCTTCCTCCACGACCAGGAGACCCAGAGTCCCTACCTCGGGCTCTGGCAAGGTGTCTACCAACTCCGTCCCAAGGGGACTTTTCGTGAGGACAGAGGGGTCCTCGACGTCTCTCGCCAAGGAACCCTAGCCTTCGTGCGAGACAACGAGCCGGCCCTCGAGGTCGAAGTGTTCTTGGGAGAGGTCCGCAGGCTCCTGGTCTCGATCGAAGCCCGTCGCGCCGCGGAGCTCGGATCATGAGCGGCCTCTGGCGACGCCCCTGGCTAGGCGTGTTGGTCCTCGGACTAGCAGGCTTGGCCCTCGGCTACGAGACCAACGGGGTCAAGTGGCCGGGCTCGGTCGCTCACCTCCGCCTCGACAGCGACGGGTTCCCCGTCGGCTCGGCCAAGTCCCAAGCCTTGATCGAGGCGCTCGAGGATTGGAATCGAGTCAGCGGCGCCGAGTTCGTGTTCACCCACGAGTTCAGCTCCGACGCTGGCGCCCACGACCACGACGATCGTCGCAGCGGAGTCGACCTCTCGAGCGCGGTCCAGCCGAGCGCCTTGGCGATCACCCATTGGTCGTCGAGCGGCGGGCTCCTCGTCAGCGCCGACGTCCTCTTTCGCTCGTCGGTCAACTGGTCGGCCAGCGGCTCGCCAGCTCCTGACGAGCAGGACCTGGCCTCGACGGCGCGCCACGAGTTCGGCCACGCCCTTGGGCTCGATCACAGCCAGCTCGCCTGCGACGAGACGGTCATGGGCGCGATCTGCGGCTACGCCGGGCGCGTCCGCCTCCTCCAACCAGACGACGAGGCCGGCGTCCGGAGCCTCTACCCCGGCGTGAGCCGGGCCCCCGGCGGCCTCCCCGCGCCTCGCGTCGACTGGTCCCTGAGCCAGGCCAGCCTCAGCAAGACCCGCGTTCGTCCCGGGGAGACGGTAGAGCTCCGGTTCCGCCTCCAGAACGCGGGAAATCGGAGGGGCGAGCGCCCGCCCCTCCGCTACCTGCTCTCGGTCAATCGCGACCTCGGGCCTCAAGACACCCTGGTCCGAGACGTCCCTGACCGCGGCCAGGCCATGCCTTCAGGCAGCGCCCTGATCTTCACCCAGCCCCTGCGAGTCCCACGCGGGACCACGCCTGGCCCCTACTTCCTCGGCGTTGTCGCCGACCCCGACGACGCCGACGCCGAGCTGAGCGAGGTCGACAACGCGCTCGCGCTCGCGCTCATGGTGGAGGGGGTCGCGCCGCCTCCGTCCGCGTCAACGCCCCCCGCGCCGAGCCAGGTCGACTGGGTCGCAGAGGACGTCAGCGTGACTCCCCCAACTGCCGCTCCGGGCGCGACCGTCACGATTCGCTACCGGATCGCCAATCGCGGCGGAGCTACAGCCCCCGGCGCCCCAGAGGTCGTGATCTACCGCTCGGACAACCGCGTCCTGACAGCTGGCGACCTGGAGCTCGCGCGACGCCCTTCCCGCAGCGGCAGCTTCGCGCCTGGCGCGAGCTACACCGACTCCTTCGACTACGTGGTGGGGCCCGAGGCCGGCACCTTCTACGTCGGCCCCCACGCCGACCCGGACAACCAGGCGGCCGAGCCCGACGATCGCAACAACGCCCTCGGCGCAGCGCTGACCGTGAGCGGAGCGGGCTGCGCGCTAGCGCCCGTCGGGCCCGCGGCTCCGAGCGCGCTCCTCGCGCTGATCTCCCTCCTCCTCGCCCTGCGCTATGCGCTCAAGAGCGCTCCCCGCCACGAAACGCGATAGCCTGAGCCCGCTTCGAGAGGGATCTCATGTGCGGTATCGCCGGCTTGCTTCGCTTCGATGGTCGCCCCATCGACCCCGCGGTCTTGGACGCCATGACCGACGTCCTGGCCCACCGGGGCCCTGACGGGCGCGGCACCTACATTGACGGCGAGCTCGGACTCGGTCACCGCCGCCTCGCGATCATTGACCTCAGCGAAGACGGCGCCCAGCCGATGCCCAACGAGGACCAGACCATCTGGGTCGTCCTCAACGGCGAGATCTACAACTTCCCCCAGCTCCGTGAGGAGCTCTTGGGTAAGGGCCACCGCTTCCGCTCCCACACCGACACCGAGGTCTTGGTCCACCTCTACGAGGAGCACGGCGACGACATGGTCGCCCGCCTGCGCGGCATGTTCGCCTTCGCGCTCTGGGACACGGCCAAGCGCCGGCTCCTGATCGCCCGCGATCGCTTCGGGCAGAAGCCCCTCTTCTATCGCCTCGACCACCAAGGGATCCACTTCGCCTCCGAGACCAAGGGGATCTTCGCGGACCGCGAGGTTCCCCGCGCCGCAGACCCCCTCGCGCTCCACCTCTACCTGACCTACGGCTACGTCCCCGCGCCCTACTCGGCCTTCACCGGCGTCCGCAAGCTGGAGCCCGGCAGCCTGATGACCGTCGAGGCCTCGGGCAAGACGACGCAACGTCCCTACTGGACTTTTCCGATCCAGCCCAAGCGCCGCGTCAGCTCCAAGCGCGAGGAGGCGGCTCTCGAAGAGGAGCTGATCGAACGAATCGACGAGGCGACCAAGCTCCGAATGATCTCGGACGTTCCCCTCGGCGGCTTCCTCTCGGGCGGCGTCGACAGCTCTGCGATCGTGGCCTCCATGGTCCGCGCAGGCGGCGGAGAGAAGGTCCGGACCTTCGCGATCGGCTTCAACGAGAAGGCCTACGACGAGCGCCCCTTTGCCCGCGAGGTCGCCCACCACCTCGGGACCGATCACACCGAGCTCGTCCTGACGCCAGACAACTTCGTGCCCCTCGAGCAGATCGCCTGGCACTACGGCGAGCCCTTCGCCGACGCCTCGGCGCTCCCGACCTTCGCCCTCAGCAAGCTGGCGCGCGAGCAGGTCACCGTGGCCCTCTCGGGCGACGCGGGCGACGAGCTCTTCTTGGGCTACGGTCGCTACCTCGGGACCCGAATCGAGGAGGGAGTCCGTCAGGTCCCCGCTCCTCTCCGGCGCTTGGCTCGTAATCACGCCGCCCTCGGCGTCCTGAGCCAGGCAGGCAAGCCGAAGCTGGCCGGACAGCTCGCTCACAGCGCCTACAACCGCCACATGTCCCAGGCTGACCTCTATCTGAGCCGGCTCGAGCTCGTGACACCAGCGGTCAAGGAGCAGCTCTACACGCCCGGGTTCCGCTTCGCGACGCGCGGAATGGACGCCCGAGAGTTGGTTCGGAGCGCGATCGAGAGTTCCCAAGGCGAGACCCTCGTCGAGCGCTGCGGCCACGCCGACGCCATGACTTATCTGCCCGACGACATTCTGGTCAAGGTCGACATTGCGTCCATGGCCTTCGCCCTCGAGTGCCGCTCGCCCTTCCTCGACCATGAGCTGGCCGAGTTCGTAGGCACGCTCCCAGCGCGCCTCAAGATGCGCCGCCTCGAGGGCAAGCGGATCCTCAAGCGCGCGATCCAAAGCCAAGTCCCGCCCTCGGTCGTCTCGCGCTCCAAGCAGGGCTTCGGCGTCCCCCTCGAGCACTGGTTCCGAGGCGGCCTCGACGAGCTCCTCCGCGAGCGGCTCCTGGCTCCAGAGGCCCGTCAGCGGGGCCTCTTCGAGCCCAGCGCCGTCGAGCGCCTCGTCAACGAGCACACCAGCGGGGAGCAAGACCACCGCAACGCCCTCTTCCCACTTCTGATGCTCGAGAGCTGGTATTCGGAGTGCCTGGAGCGCGACCCCCAAGAGGGCCAGAGCGCGACCGGGATCTAGACCTCGGCCGCCGCTGCGAGGCTCGCGAAGGCCAGGACGTGCTGATCGAGGTCCAAGACGTAGCCTGCCCGATCGCCCCAGTTGCGGGGACGGACCGGACTCAGCTCGCGCCCGCCTGCCGCGAGCGCCCGGGCGTGCGCAGCTTCGGGATCGCTGACGCGCAGATAGAGCTCTGCCCGCGGGGTTTGCGAGGCGCCTGGATCAGGGAGCTTTGGGCCCAGGAGCTGGCGGATTCCTCGCTCTGGCATCAAGCCCAGGACTGCGCCCTCACCGAGCTCGAACTCGGTCATGCCTGGCACATCCAGACGCGGCGCCGTCCCTAGAGCCTGGCGATAGAAGGCGGTCGCACGGGCCTGCTCGGAGACGTAGAGGATCAGGTGAACCGTGCTCACGCCTCGCCTCCCAACCCGAGCGCTACTCGGCTCGAGCCCTGGCCCAGGCCACGGTCCGCTTGACCCCCTCAGCGAGGGGGACCTTGGAGCTGAACCCTAGGCGGGCCGCGACGCGGGTCAGGTCCGCGTGGGTCTTGGGCATGTCGCCCGCGGCCGCCGGCTGGCGGTCGACCTTGAGCGGAGCCCCGATCGCGTCTCCGATCAGGTCGATCAGCTCGCTCATCGTGGCGGTGCAGCCGCCGCCTATGTTGAGGACCTCGAAGGTCTCTGGTGGAGAGTCGAGGCAGGCCACGATCCCGTCCACGATGTCGTCCACGTAGGTGAAATCGCGCACCACGGAGCCGTCGCCGTAGAGCGGAACCGACTCGCCGCGCAGGGCTAGGCCGATGAACTTGCCTATGGACATATCCGGGCGCCCGCGAGGGCCGTAGACCGTGAAGAATCGGAGCCCGGTCGCCTTGAATCCAAAGAGCTCGACGTAGCTCGCGCAGAGGTGCTCGCAAGCTCGCTTGCTCGCTGCGTAGGGCGAGAGCGGAAGCGAAGCCGGCGCTTCCTCCCGAAAGGGCGCTTCGGCGTCGCCGCCGTAGACGCTCGAGGACGAGGCGAAGATCAGCTGCCTCAGGCCCTCCTGCGCGCGCATGCCCTCGATCAGGTTCAGGGTCCCGGTCACGTTGTGCGCGAATGTCGTCTGAGGATCTTGGATCGACGCTCGCACGCCCGGTCGCGCCGCGAGGTGCACGACCCGATCCACCCCTGCCATCGCGGCTGCGGTCGTCTCGGCGTCCCGAAGATCGACTTCGGCCAGGCGCGCGCCTTTGCCCACGAGGAGTTCCGCGGTCGCCCTCTTGACCGCAGGGTCGTAGTAGGGGTCGAAGCAGTCGAGGATCACCACCTCTTCGCCGCGCCCCAAGAGACGCTCCGCGACGTGGGAGCCAATGAACCCGGCGCCGCCGGTAACGAGAGTGGTTGTCACGCTAGAAAGGCCCCTTGAACTCGGGGTTGGGGGCGTCGAGGTTTTCAGGATCCAGGTCTGCAGGGATCGGGATCGCCTCAGGCGGGAGCTCGAGGAGCTCTCGGACGTGGTCGACGAGTTGACGCGCGCGAGGTGAGCAGAGCGGAGCGAGAGCGCGCGAGGTCGGACGCGGGACGTCTACCACGCAAGCCCGTCGGGGGGCCGCCTTGAGGGCTTGGAGGTCTTCCTCGACGACTCGGCTGATGACCTCGGCTGCGAACCCCGCGTGCTTCCAGTCGATATCGGTCACCAAGAGCCGCCCCGTCTTGCGGACCGAGGTCATGACCGTCTCGTGGTCGTAGGGGGCTATGGTGCGCAGGTCTACGACCTCCGCCTCGATCCCAGCGGCGCTCAGGACCTCCGCCGCCTTGAGCGCTTCGAGGACCATGTAGGAGCAAGCCACGATCGTGACCGCGTCGCCCTCTCGCGCGACGCGAGCCTTTCCGAGGGGCACGCTGTAATGTCCCTCTGGGACCTCTCCGAAGGTCTCGTGCAGCCAGCGATGCTCGATGAACACGACCGGGTTGTCGTCCTCAATGCTCGCGATCAAGAGCCCCTTGGCGTCGGCTGCGGTCGCCGGCAAGACAACCTTCAGGCCAGGTATGTGCGCGAACCAAGACTGGAGGCTCTGGCTGTGTTGCGCGCCTTGACCCCAGCCGCGGCCGACGACGAGCCGAACGACGAGCGGAACCCGGGCTCGACCTCCGAACATGTAGTGCCACTTGGCGGCCTGGTTAACCATTTGCTCGACGGCCAGGAGCGCAAACTCGACGCGCTGGTGAATCAAGATCGGACGCCGTCCCACGAGGGCCGAGCCGATCGCGACCCCGGTCATGCCGTTCTCGGACGTTGGAATGTCGAAGGCTCGCTCGACGCCGAAGGTCTCCTGGAGCCCGAGCGTCGTCCCAAACATCCCCTTGGGGTCGGGCACTCCAAGCCCCATGACATAGACGCGCTCGTCACGCTCCATGCAGCTGTGCATGCCCTCGAGGATCGCGTCCTTGACCTTGACCGTGCGGGTCATGCGTCGCCTCCCGCGTAGACGTGGCGGGTCAGCTCGCTCTCCTCGGGGAAGGGACTGCTCTTGGCGAAGGCGAAGGCCTCCTCGATCTCGGCTTGGAACTCGGCTTCGAGAGCCGCCTGCTTGGCGTCATCGAGCTCACCACACTCCCGCAGCCGGTCGGCGGCGCGAGTGACGCAGCAGAGCTTCTTCCAGCGCTCGAGCTCGCCCTCGGGCCGATAGCCGAGCTGGTCGTCGTAGTGAGGGCCGCAGTGCTCGCGCCAACGGTAGGTGTCGAGGAGGAGCAGGGTCGGGCCGCCGCCGCCCCGGGCCCGCGCGACAGCCTCCTGAGTCATGGCCTGGACCTCCTCCACGTCGTTTCCGTCCCCGTGGAGGGCGGGGACGCCGTGCCCACGTGAAATCGCGAGCAGGTCGCGCTCAGTCGGCTGGCGGACGTCTATGGGCGAGTAGACCGAGTAGAGGTTGTTCTCACAGACGAACACGACCGGGAGCTTGGACAGAGCCGCGTAGTTGAGGCTCTCGGCGAACACGCCCTCTTCGGTCGCGCCGTCGCCGAAGAACGCCACGCTGACGCGGTCTTCCTTGGCTTGCTGGATCCCGAGTCCGACCCCGACCGCGATCGGGATCGTGCTTCCCACGATTGGGACTGCGCCCAAGAAGCCAGCGGCGAGGTCGATCAGGTGCATCGAGCCGCCCTTGCCGCTCGAGCAGCCGGTGGCCTTCCCGTAGATCTCGGCCAGCATGGCGCGGAGGTCGCCCCCCTTGGCGAGGAAGTGCCCGTGGGAGCGGTGCCCGCTGAGCACGTAATCGCGCTGCTCGAGGGCGCTGCAGACGCCGACGGCTGCGGCCTCTTGGCCCACACTCAGGTGGGTCGGGCAGCGCATTTCCCACTCCGTGTAGCGGGCAGCGATCGCCTCCTCGATGAGGCGCAGGCGGAGCAGGTCTCGGTAGAGCGCGGTCAGGGTCATGGGCGGAATGATCCCAAGGCTGGGTGAGGAATCAACGCCCGGGAGGCAGGATTTGGGCCGGCGCGTGGCTAGGAGAGGCCCGCTTGATATTCTCCCGACCGATCAGCGGGGGCCTGCCCCCAAAGGAGACGACCGTGGCTGAGATCAAGACCGTCCTGGTGACCGGTGGGGTGGGCTATGTCGGCAGCCGCCTCTGCCCGGCCCTCCTTGAAGCGGGCTACGCCGTGCGAGCCCTCGACCTCGCGCTCTACGGGGAGGCTGGGATCCGTGCCCTCGAGGCCGACGAGCGCTGGAGCGGCGACTGGAGCGAGCGCTTCAGCTTCGTCAAAGGCGACGTCCGCGACCCCAAGGCCGTCGAGGAGGCCCTCCAGGGCGTCGACGCTGTGATTCACCTGGCGGCGATCTCAAACGACCCCACTGGTGAGATCGACGACGTCGTGACCCGTCAGGTCAACTTCGACGCTGTCGGCCTCTTGGTCGCCGAGGCCCGCCGGGCAGGCGTTCAGCGCTTCATTTCGGCTTCCTCGAGCAGCGTGTTCGGGATCAAGGAGGAGCCCGACGTCGTCGAGCGCCTCGAGCCGGAGCCGATCTCGGCCTACTCGCGCTACAAGGCCCTCGCCGAGTGGATCGTGGTCGCCGCCAGCACGCCCGAGTTCGTGACGGTCAACGTCCGCCCTGCCACGATCTGCGGCTACAGCCCGCGCCAGCGCTTCGACCTCACCGTCAACAAGCTGACCCTCGACGCGATCACCAAGGGCGTCATTACGGTCCACGGCGGTCAGCAGCGGCGCCCCAACGTGTCCATGGGTGACGTCTGCGACCTCTACCTCCGCCTCCTCAAGGAGGACGCGGCCAAGATCAACGGGCGGACCTTCAACTTCGGCTTCGAGAACAACAAGATCATTGGGATCGCCGAGATGATCAAAGACGCGCTCTCGGACCTCGAGGTGACCATCGACGTGACCCAGGTCTTCGACCAACGCGATTACCACATCTCGTCCAAGAAGCTCGTCGAGACCCTCGACTACACGCCCCGCGGCTCGATCCGCCAGGCCGTGGAAGAGCTGCGCGCCAAGATCGAGGGCGGGACCTTCCCCGAGCCCGAGGCGGCGGAGTTCTACAACATGAAGAGCATGAAGCTCAGCCGGAACGACGAGGCCTACGCCTTCCTCTCGAGCGTCTAGGGTCGCGTCGCTCCTGAGCCCTACACGTGGTCTGGGAGAATGCCCTTCAACCGGTTGAACACGAAGCTGCCGAGTAGGTAGATTCCCACGGCCCAGGCTGTGGCAAGGCCGAGGTCGTCCCAACCTACGGGATGCTCTCGAATGAACATGGCGTGAGTCAGGTTCATGAAGGGGGTCAGCGGGTTCAGCTTGACGACGAGTTGGAACTTCTCGGGCAGGGTCTCTGGAACGTAGAGGAGCGGGACCGCAAAGAACTCGATCATGAGTACGGTCTGGATCATCTGGAGTAGGTCGCGGAATACGACAGAGAGCGACGAGAGCAGGAGCGCCAAGCCCTGGGCAAAGAGGGTGAACAGGACCAGCAAGACCGGGAAGATCAGGATCCGGATCCCAGGGAAGCGCCCGACTGAGGCTAGAAACACCAGCATGATTCCGACGGCCAGGATCCAGCTCACCATCCCGTTGAGGACCTTCACCAGCGGCAAGATCGAGAGCGGTATCGGCGAGTGATGGACGACCGAGGCGTTGTTCACGAGGCTCGCGGCCGCGTTCTGGAGCCCGCCTGCGAAAGCGTTCCAAGTCACGAATCCGACGACGACATAGACCGGGAACGCGAGCGAGCCCTGGCCGATGATGTGGTCGACGCCCTCCATGGGGCCGAAGGCGGACATGACCGGGACGTAGACGGCTATGAACAGAAGCGGAACAAGTAGAGCCCAGAGGAGCCCCAAGAAGGCCCGTCCATGCTGGGTATGGAGCGAATAGACAAGAAGAGTCGTCACGGCATAGGCGTAGCCCACGGCGTTTCGCGCCCGCTCCTCACCGGCGAAGGGGCGGATCAACGCGACCCAGAGGTCTAGGAAACGTCTCGGCCGGGCCGCGCTATTCACTGGGTGCCTCGAAAGCGGCCAGCACGGAGCTGAGATCCATGGGCGGCGAGGCGAAGGTCTGTCCGCCCAAAGTGCGCGCGAGCTCCGCCGTGCCAAACTCGCCCAGCTTGACGAACTCTCCGTTGATCGAGACAGAGAGCTGGAGGGGGTTGGAGAGGGTGTTCTCTCCAAAGACCTGAATGGCGCTCGGCCTAGGCAGAGGGTGCTGGGGGACTGGCAAGACCAGGTAGGCGCTTCCTCCTGGACCAGCGGCCGGTCGAAGTTTCCTGAAAGGTCCGGGGATTCCCTCCAGCAGCTTCGACTCGCCCCAAGGCGCGCCGGAGACGGTCGTAGAGAAACCTCCCAAGAGCGCGTCCTGAGTGACCTCGCGGAGGACGTTGTCGAAGCCCACGAAGTGACTCTGAAGGAGGGCATGGTCACTCCCCTCTTCTCGGTAGGCCTCAGGCGCTTGGTCGGCGTCTCCTGCCGAACAGAGCCAGGAGACGCAGTGCGCGGAGTATTCAACGTCCTCGCCTGACACCACTGGGTCGATTCGAAAGGTCAAGTAGCGCGGCCGCTGGTCACCGAGGATCCCCGTCTCACCGAAGGACTCGAGGTATGCCTGCGCTACGCGATCGGGCGGACCCTGCTCACGGAGGCGCCCCTTGTCGATCCAAACCAAATGCTGGCAGGCCTTGGCTAAGAAGTGAATGTCGTGGCTGACCATCAGAGTCGTGCAGCCTGAGCGACAGAGGCCGCGGATGTAGCGCGTGCACTTCTCCGCGAAACCGCTGTCGCCAGTCGCGAGGGCCTCGTCGAGGACCAAGATCTCAGGCTCGATCGCAACTAAGACCGAGAAGGCTAGCCTCGCCTTCATGCCTGAGCTGTAGGTCTCGAGGGGCTGATCGATCTTGTCGCCCAGCTCCGAGAACGCGATGATCCGCTCGATTTGCTGGTCGATCTTCCAGGGGTCGAGGCCCATGAAGAGTCCGTTGACGTGGGCGTTTTGACGGCCTGTCAACGCAGGCTGAAGGCCTGTCCCCAGTTCGAGGATCCCATTCACCCGACCTCGGACCTCCACCTTTCCAGAGGTCGGTCGAAGGCGATTCGCCAGAATCTTGAGGAGGGTGCTCTTGCCAGCGCCGTTGGCGCCCACGATTCCAACCGTGGCGCCCTGGGGGACGTCGAAACTCACGTCCTCGAGGGCGTGAACCTGCTTGGCGTAGGTCTGACGCGTGGGAGAGAGGGCCTGCCGGAGACGATCGAAGGGTCGATCGTAGACCTGGTAGACCTTGCTGAGACCCGAGACGCTGACAGCTAGTTCAGTCACAGCGACGCCGACTCCTCCCGCCGAGGCGGGCGAGGAGAGTAGAGCCCCTCACGAGCCCTGTCCAGCCTGCGAGGGCTTTCGCCCCGTGAGGTTGACGCTCGTCCCAGAGAGCTCGGCCAAGGAGTAGCCATGGAACTGCGGCTGCAGTCGGCTCCGAGCTTCCTCGCTCACCCAGACCTCGAGCTCCGGGAGAGGCCGAAACAGGTTCCCCGCCGGCTGCAGGAGCATCGAGAACACATCGGTTGTCCCTTCCGCGTTCACAGAGACGGGCCCCGCGTAGTCGACGTGAGTTAGGTCGAAACCGACCTCCTCACAAGCCCGCACGTAGTCCGGTCCCCGCCAGCGATTTCCACCGGGATCCTCAGCCCGATACTCCTCCTCGCTCTGGGCGAGAAAGCGCAGTGGATTGGCCAGGTCCTTGTGATCCCTAAGGTCCACGGCGTGGAAGAACCACCCGCCCGGCTCCAAGAGTCGCTGAGTCACGGCCAGGAGCGGCGCAGGCTCCTTGACATGCTCTAAGACGGCCATGCTGAACACGGCTCGCAGGGAGCCCGGCTCCAGTTCGAGGTTCGCCGCGTCGACACCGGAGTGAATCACGACTCGCTCTGATCGGATCCGCACCATGCCCTCGCCGGCCGGCTCGATCACCTCGTCGAGCGCGACGCTGATCGGAAGTCCGAACCCGCTCATCAGCGCATAGAGGGTCTCCGCGTGACTCCTTCGCAGCCGGTTGTCGACTCGAGTCACGTTGTCGAGGTGAACCCGCTGAGCCCCCAACAAGAGGAGGGAGAGAGCGAATCCCGGGTGCCCATAGGAGCCGACCTCGAGGACTTCGCCCTCGAAGTCCGAGCCGACGCGGGCCGCAGCTTGGCGGAGGAGGCGCAAGGGAATCAGCGAGTGCAGCTCGGCGCCGTTGTGATCAAGGTTGAAGCGCAGAACCTCACGAAAGCGGTCGCTGTCGAGGGCGAGACTTCGCAGCTCCTCCGAGGGATCTGGGAGCACAGGCTCGGCGGCCTGGTCGCCGAAGCGCGCTTGGACCCAAGTCGCGCCGCGCACGAGACCCTCGCGCAGCCGCCCTCGCGCTCCTCCGCCTCGGATCAAGAGATGCCCCCCTGTGGCGCGTCCTCCTCAAGCGGTCGGCGTGAGACCTCCAGCGGCTCGACGACCATGTCAGCCAAGAACGCCTCTCGCGGCAGAAGGGGCTCAGGATCCTCAAGGGGCCGTCCGTACTTGACCTGCGGGCTGACTCGCTCGCGCGGGCAAAGCTCGACGTTGATCAGGACGGGACCCGGCATCGCCAATCCTTCCCGCAAGGCGTCCTCTAGCCGGTCTCCTCGTGACACGTCGACGGTCTTCAAGCCGTAGGCTTGAGCCACTGCCACGAAGTCGGGTTGCCCAACACCTCCCTCGGGCGAGGAGGCAAGGTATCTCGAGCCGAGCCACTGGTCCTGTGTCTGGCGAATCATGGCGTGCCCGCGATTGTTCAAGAGCACGATCTTGATCGGGAGTTCGTAGTGAACCGCCGTCACGAGCTCCTGGATGTTGAGCTGAAGCCCGCCGTCACCGCTGAGACAGATCACGCGCTTCTTGCCGAGGGCGACGCTAGCGCCGATCGCGGCCGGGAGCGCATAACCCATAGGCGTGTTATTGAAAGCCGAATAGAGCCTTTGTCCTTCCCGGACAGGAAAGGACTGGCCCATCCAAGCCACGCCGCAGCCCGTGTCCATGAAGACGACCTCGTCGCTCTCGAAGAGACTCCCGAGGGTCTTGGCCAAGACGTAGGGGTTGATCTGAGACGGATCCGACTCCGCGACGCCCTGGGGATATCGTGTTCGCCAGCCTGTGATTCGCTCCAACCAAGGGCTGTAGTCGGAAGCCGGCCCCTCGAGCCTGGCAGACAGTCCGCGAACGAAGTCCCCAGCGTCCAGACACACGGCGAGGTCGACGTGGAGCCCGCGCCCCTCGAACTTGGCTAGCTCCGCCTCATCGATATCGACGACGATCTTGCGGGCCCCCCGGGCAAACTCGCTCGGCGTTCCCGTGGCGTGAGTGTCCAAGCTGGACCCAATCGAGAGGACGAGGTCAGCGTTTTGGATCGCATAGTTACCGTAGCGCGTGCCGTGGGTCCCGAAAGTTCCCGCCAAGAGTTGGTGCGATTCAGGGAGCATGTCCTTGGCTCCCCACGTTGGCAGAATCGGAAATCCGAGCTTCTCGGCGAGCTCCATGGCCTCGGCCACCGCGCCTGCCAAGCGAATCCCCCAGCCCAAGACCAGGACCGGCCGGGAAGCCGTGCTAATCAACTCGAGCGCGCGCTCGAACACGTCAGCTGCGGACGGGGCCGGTGCGACGGGCAGTGGGTAGGGTTCGAGATCTGCGCGTGCTACGAGCTCTCGCTGAATGTTGTCCGGGATATCGACCAAGACGGGACCGGGCCGACCGCTGCGCGCGATGTGAACCGCCTTCTCCAACTCATAGCGAATCCGGAGCGGATCCTCGATCAGGGCTGCGTATTTCGAGACTGGCCCCACCATGGGCACGATGTCCGTCTCTTGGAACCCCAGCTGACGGACGCCGCTGTCTCCCCGCATCCGAAAGGTCGAGACGTTGCCCGTGATGAAGATCCCTGGGACGGAGTCGAAGTAGGCGCAGGCCATCCCTGTGATCAAGTTCGTCGCCCCGGGACCACTCGTCGCCATCGCGCAGCCGAGGTTCCCCGTCACGCGGGCGTAGGCGTCGGCCGCCATCGCGCCAGCCTGTTCGTGCTGAGGGCAGACGTAGTCGATTCCAGGCTGATCGGCAATGGAGTGGATCAGGTGCAACGACGCTCCCCCTGAGACCACGAAAGCGTGACGAACTCCTTCGCGAACGAGGAATTCCGCCACATAGTCCGAGACCTTGACGAGTTCGCTCACTGGTGCCTCGACCCCCACGGCATGGCCTCGCGGCAGGTCAAGAACAGGCTCCCTTCGCGATAGGTCGTCGGAATCCCGGTCAGGTCCGTGACCTGGCTCCAGCCCAGCTTCTGAGCGAAGAGGCGGACCGAAGTTCCTTGGAAGTGGTTCCAGATCGCCTCGGCGTTCGCAGAGCTCCCGACTTCAACGATGGCGTCCGTTCCGACCCACTGCTTGGGGTCTGTGGCCCCCAGGATCTTGGCCTCTTCCCCTTCGGCATCGATCTTGAGGAAATCAGCCCACTCCAAGGTCTCGGCGACGGCCTCGACCTCGACCTCGAAACGCTCCAGTTCGCCATATGGGTCCGACTTGGCGCCGCTGAGGTGGCTCCCCGTCGTGTTTCCGAGGACTCGCACGAACTCCCGCCGGCCAGCCTCGCCTGAGATCGCGCGCCTGAGTGGTGTCACGCGTTGACATTCGTTGGCGGCTAGGTTGCGCTGGAGTAGCTCGAAGTGAGTCGGGTCCGGCTCATAGCAGCGAACCTCGAATCCGGCGCGAGACAGGACGCAGGAGTGGAGGCCCAGGTTCGCCCCGACATCGGCCGCCCGCGAGTAGAGCTCCCGGTTCGCCCAGTAGAAGGAGAAGATGATCAGCTCGTCGAGGTCGAACAGGTTCAGAGAGTCGACAGCGCCCATCTTGTGGAAGGGAAAACTCAGCGCTCCGAACGGCCCGAAGGCCTGAGGCACAGCCTCGGGATTCGAGAATCTTCGCTCGATCTCCGGTCGAATGAGAGCCGCCAGCTCCTGGTAGGGGCCAGAGCCACGACGGTGCAATTCGGGGAGACCTGAGAGGTCCTCCAGAACCGCCGAGAGGATATCAGGGCTGGAGCTGATGCGGCCTAGAGCCGCTGCTAGATCCGTCATGAGATGACACCTTGGGGCGCGCGCGGCAATCGATCGTTGCCGGAGCGCCGAAGCATGTAGAGGTCGGGGTCGCGGCGCAGCTCTTCGAGCAGTTCAGGGCAGCCCCAGCGATCCCACACGACGCTGAAGTTCCGCCCCGAGACGAGCTCTAGGGGTTGCTTGAGGAGCCAATCGCAGCAGTCCAAGACTCTGTCCATGGGGGTGAAATCACCTTCGTTGAGCTTCTGCTGAGTCCGCTGGTATGCCTCGCCAGCCCGATCCTTGGCAGCCAAGGTCTCTTGGTGGATCGGCGTGTCGACCCAGCCTGGGCCCACGATCACACACCGCAGATCTGGCATTTCGGCGGCCAAGAGCTCAACAGCCTTGATCAAGGCGATCTTCGCCAAGGTGTAGGCAGAGAAGTTCGGGACGGCTCCGTTGGTGCCGCCGCCCGCGTAGAGGAGCGCTGAAGCTTCGGAGGGCCGCCTCGCAGGAAGGAGGCCATGAAGGAAGCGGAGCTGAGCCGTGCAGTTGAGCGCGAAGGAGCGCTCCCACTCCGCGAAGTCGAGGTCAGCGAAGGGTCCGATCGGCTCGAGGCGCCCAGGGGCAAGCACCAGTGCGTCCCACGCAGGCACCCGGCGACGAAGCTCCTCGAGCGTTCTCTTGACGCTCGCTGCGTCGTCAAGGTCGCAGGGTACAAGCTCCACGCCAGCGGCTTCGAGCGCCTCGACCTGAGCGTTACGGCGTCGGTAGGTTCCGACTACACGTTGGCCTTGCCGACGCCAGCGGAGGGCATGTGCCGCTCCGATTCCGCTCGAAGCGGCAAGGATGATCGAGGTAGGTGGAGGCTCGCGCATGGCTTCGCCAGGAGGGAAACGCGTCGACTCAAGGACCCCCTCGCTAGCTAGGCTCGGGAATGTAGCACGCTCATGACGCATCGCGTTTTGCCAACGAGGGCGTCCGCGGGCTGGGAGGAGGCCCTCGGGTGTAGGATCCAATCGTGGCCCTGACCCTCTCTGTTGCCATGTGCACCTACAACCACGCTGAGTTCCTCGGGCGGGCCCTCGAAGCCCTCGTCTCTCAGTCGCGACCGGCCGACGAGATCGTCGTCGTCGACGACGGGAGCAGCGACTCCACGCCGGAGGTCTTGGCTCGTTTCGCGGCGGCTCACCCTTCCATCCGAGCCGTCCGCAACGAACAGAACCGGGGCGTCCTTGAGGCGAGCAAGCGAGCTCAAGGCTTAGCTCAGGGAGACTTCCTCTACGCCGCAAGCTCCGACGACTACCTCCTCCCAGGCGCCTTCGAGCGCTTGCTGGGGCTCGTCGAGCGCAACCCGAGCGCGGGGATCGCCTTTGGAAAGGTCGTCCTGACCGACCCCTCAGGTCGCGTCCTGGGAACCCCCGGGCCAACCTGCTGGACGCGAGCCCTCTACGCCACACCCGAGGTCTATCGCGACGAGTTCCTCTCTCGGGAGAGCGCAGAGCTCTCCCTTTGCTCGTCGATGATCTTCAGGCGCGCAGCCCTCGCTGAGATCGGGGGGTTTCGTCCCGAGCTTGGGCCCTACGGAGACACCTTCGCCGCCCACGCTTTGGGTCTCCGCTGGGGAGCCTGCTACGCGCCACAGTCCATGGTTGTGTTCAGAGCTAACCCCGGAGGCTTCGCTCGTCGAATCGCTCGTCAACCGGGGGTCGCCTTGGGATTCGTCGATCGAATCGTCGACGCGATGCGGTCGCCACCCTGCCAAGGTCTCTTCCCCGAGACGTATGTTCAGCGGTGGGCCGCAGAACGTCGTCGGGCGACGATTGACCAAATCACGCGCTCCCTCCGCGATGCAAGCGATCGGGCTCTCGCTGCGAAGAAGGTCCTCGGAGCCCTCGGCGAAAGCGTCTCCGCCGCCGAGAGGGCTGCCCTCCTCGTCCTCGAAGCCAGCCAGGAGCGACTCCCTCGCCGCGTTGAAGAGCTCCTCCGGGCTGATTAGCTCGGGCGAGCCAGGCAGTAGAGGCTGATGGAGCGCATGTCCTCGATCAAGGGGACCTCGGAGCCTGCGGCTATCACCTCGTCGGGCTCCATGGTCTCGACCCTAAACCCTGCGCAGTCTAGGAGTTGGCAAAACTCCTCTGCCCCCCACGCGCTCTGGTGATTGAACGTGTAACAGGGCTCTTGCTGGCTGACCCGCTCGCGGAGGACCTCCGCCACCCTGGCAGGCGTCGTGCTTGGGTCCTCAACGAGGGCCCGCAGCTCGTCGGTCGAAAAGGCAGGGGGCCCGTGATAAGCGTCTGGGGCGTCGTTGACTTGGTGCGCGAAGGGCTGGCCGTAGGCCTCGTTCCAAAACCCGCAAAAGACCATGGCTGCCCGGTGATCGAGGTCGACGGTGTTCTGGCGCCGCTTCCAGGTGTGAGTCACGGGCCCAAATCCCCAGAGCTCGTCTCGGAAGAACTCGGGTCGCCTCGCACGCCACTCGGCCAGGGCCTTGTCGTAGTCGGGGATCTTGAGGATCAGCGGACAACCTGGAGCCAGGACTCGGCGTGCTTCGCTCAAGACTCGCTCGACCGTCGCGAGGTCGAGGTGCTCTAGGCAATGCGAGGAGTAGACCAGCGCGAGTGAGGCGTCGGCAAAGGGAAACTCGCACTCAGGCGTGAGCTGGAACGACTCTGGGTTCGCCTCACTCACGACCTCCTCGAGGTTCCGCCAGCCAACGTGGCAGAAGCTGGGACCTCCGCCAATGTTGAGGGACTGGACGAGTCGTACGCGGTTCGCAGCCCGCACCACTTGGGCACGCAGCTTGGGGCGATCTCGCAGCCAGCCTCGCGCGCGCGCAGGCGCCCTCTCGAACCAGGCCTGAACCCTAGCCCGCGACTCGTCTGCCCGTCGTGCGCGTTCGGCGGCGATTCGGGCGGGACCCAATAGGTACCAAGGCTCAAGCGGATAGGTCGCGTTCGTCCCCAAGGTCAAGGGTCTGGGATCTGGCCAAGGAGAAGGCGCCAAGGTGACCTCTACGATCAGCCGTCGCTGATCCCCCGCCGCAGGGACGCCTCGGTGGAGGAGTTCTCCTGGCGAGAACAGGAGCCACGTCCCTGGAGGACCTTTCACGCTCTGGAGCGTCCCCTCGCGGTCGATCAGCTCCGTCCCGCCCTGCGTCGCGCCGACCTCCGTCAGGTAGATCAGGACCTTGATCACGTCTCGCGGAAATGCGTCGCCGTGCCAGGTGTAGGGCCCAACGGGCTCTGCGCCGGGAACAGTCTCGAGCGCTCGCAGGTTGGCCACCCTCCAGGGGGCCCCCAGGCGCTTGGCGACCTGGGAGTTGAGGTCAGCCAGAACCTCCGACATGCACTCCAGGGCAGGCCCGAGGCGAATGTGGCGCTGGGAGCGGTTGAGGCGCGCGAAGAGATCAGGATCGGGGGTCCGGTTGGCCTCGTAGCCTGGAACGCTATCCTCCATTCGCCAGTCATAGCGCTCAGAGGCGTCGAGTCTCGCGATCAGGCGCTCGGTCAGGGGCAGCGGGAGGCGCCCTATGTGAAACCCCTGGCGGAGGAACTCGGACCGGGTTGGGCTCGCTCCGTAGACGGGCTGCCAGAGCCTCCGGACCCAGCGCCCGTACAGATCCCAACTCGGCCGCTCCGCGGGAGCCGGCTGCGGAGGAAGGGGCTCTGGAAGCCCACCCGAAGAGTCTGCCAACCTACACCTCCTCCCAAGTTCACACCGCCACTGGGCTCGAGCGCCGGTGTGAGTAGGGCGAAGAAGGATACCCTGTGGCCTTCAACGGGCCTGCGAATCTGCTGAATCCCTTGACACGACTGGGGTTGTGAGTAGCTTCGTGCCCCTGGGGAGGGCCGAGCGCCCATGACGAACACAACCGCCGACCTGACCACAGAGCTCAAGCGAGAGCGACTGGCCTTCCAGGCCTTCCTCGAGAACCTCTCGACCCGTCGGCCGAGCGAGCTTGTCCTCATCCAGCCGCCCTTGGTTCCCAAGTCTCTCTTCGACGTCAAGACCGCGCGGCGAGGCGGCTACTACAACTTCCCCCCAGCAGGTCTTCTCTATGTCGCGACCGCCGCTCGAGCTGCGCTGCCCGAGTTGGAGGTCCACGTCATCGACCTCAACCACGAGCTCCTCAAGGCGAGCCGCGAGGAGGACTTTCGCTATGACATCTGGCAGGACCTGATCCGCGAGGTCCTAGCGACCTGCAAGGCGCCTCACGTCGGCGTGTCCTTCATGTTCGGGACCACCAAGCCCTGCTTCGAGGAGCTAACTCGCTGGCTGCGGACCGAGTTTCCCCAGGCTCCGATCCTCGTCGGGGGCGTTCAGGCCACCTACGACCACGTCGACATCCTCTCCGACGGGAACCACGGCCAGCGCACTGGCGTCGCCGACATCGTGTTCCGCAAGGAGGGCGAGCTCCAAATCCAGCAGTATCTCAAGGCCTGTGCTGAGGAGGGGCCCTTCGAGCTCCCCATCGGAGCCGCGATCCTGCACGAAGGCGAGGTCGTTCGCCTTGGCGAGCCTGACGAAGACGTCCCCATGGACTGGGACGTTCGCGCTGCCTACGACCTGATCGAGATCAAGGACTACGGCGACTATGGTTGCCTCGGAGCCTTCAGCCACTACATCGGTCGCGACAAGCCCTTCGCGACGGTCCTCGGAAACCGCGGCTGCCGCGCTCGCTGCACCTTCTGCACGGTCCGCAACTTCAATGGATTTGGGATCCGCCAGCGGACGGTCCAGAACGTGATCGACGAGATCAAGCACCTCGTCGAAGAGAAGGGGATCAGCTACATCGATTGGCTGGACGACGACCTCCTATGGGACCCCAAGCGGACCGTGGAGCTCTTCAAGGGCCTCGCAGAGCAGGTCCCGGGCCTCGAATGGACGGCCAGCAACGGCCTGATCGCCGTGGCCATCGACGAGGAGATCATGGAGTGGATGGTCCGCTCCGGACTTCAGGCCTTCAAGATCGGAATCGAGTCCGGCAACGCCAAGATGCTCAAGCAGGTCAAGAAGCCGACGACCAAGCCTAAGCTCCGCAAGAAGCGCGAGCTCTTCGCCCGCTATCCCAAGGTCTTCGTCAGCCCGAATTTCATCATTGGGTTCCCCGAAGAGACCTTCGCCCAAATGCTCGACAGCTTCGACTTCGCTCGTGAGCTCTCCTGGGACTGGTCGAGCTTCTATATCTGCCAGCCGCTCAAGGGAACCGAGATCTTCGACGCCTTCGAGTCACTCGGGGACGATCGCTGTATCGAGGAGGGCTACTCCAAGACCATCAACCCCGGCCGCGCAGCAGAGAGAGGCGAGTTCGGCTACCAGTTCAACAAGGAAGAGCAGCTCCGGACAGGCTGGGACATCTTCGAGATTCCCCTCGACGCGACGCCTGACCTCGAGCAGCAAAAGGAGATCTGGTTCGCGTTCAACCTCGTCGCGAACTTCCTCGACAACCCTTGCTTGCGACCCGGCGGCTACCCCCAGAAGCTGGTCCGCTGGCTGGAAGCGATCCACGCCGGCTATCCCTACGACGCCTCCATGGCCGCAGCCCTCAGCCGTGCCTACAGCGTCTTGGAAGACGGCCCCCAAGAGGCGGCATACCGGGAGAAGTTCCTCGCCCTCTGCGCCGACTCGACCTACTGGCAGGGTCGCGTAGCCCAGTTCCCCGAGCTCCTCCTCTTGGCAGGTGTCAGCGAGGCCCCGGAGTGGTTTGCCGGCGAGATCCCGACGACGTGCGTCCGCCAGCTACCAACCCGCCCTCGTCCTCTTCCCGGCGCCAAGGCCTCCTAGGCCCTCCAGCCGTGAGCGAAATCGTCGACCAGGTCGCGATCGTGACCGGAGCCTCCCGAGGGATCGGGCTGGCCGTGGCAGAGCAACTCTTGGGAGCGGGGGCGAAGGTCATGCTCTGCGGACGCGACCCTGCCCGGATCGAGTCCGTGATCTCCAGGCTGGGAGAGAGCTACGACCCCGCCCGCGTCGGAGGCGGTGTCTGTGACGTGACCGACGAGGCCGCCGTGGAGGCCTTCGTTGCAGACACGGTCGAGCGCTTCGGTGCCCTAGACGTCCTGGTCAACAACGCCGGGGTGTGCCACCGCGGACCCGTTGATCAGCTCACCCCCCGCGAGTGGCGCGAAACGATCGACGTCAACCTGACCGGTGTCTTCCTCTGTAGCCGCGCAGCGATCCCTTACCTCCAGGAACGCCGCGGGTTCGTGATCAATATCGCGAGTCGGGCTGGGATCAACGCCTTTCCTGGGGGCGCAGCCTACAACGCGTCAAAGTTTGGGCTGATAGGACTCAGCGAGGCCATGGTCCTCGACCTTCGCCCACGCGGGATTCGAGTCAGCTACATCATGCCGGGCCGGGTCAACACCGACTTCGGCGGCGAAGACCCCGAGGATTGGCACCTCACCACCGAGGACGTCGCGAGCGCCGTCCTCCACGCCCTCTCCTACCCAGAGCGTGCCCTCGCGAGCCGGATCGAACTCCGGCCCTACCGCCCGTGAGCACGCTCGCCGGGCGCAGCGCTCTGGTAGTCGGCGCCGCGCAAGGGATCGGAGCCGTGATCGCCCAGGAGCTGGCCAGCGCCGGAGCCCAGGTCGTGGTCGCAGATATTCAGGTCGAGAAGGGGACCGAAGTCGCCGAACGAATCCGTGCCGAAGGCGGTCAGGCCCACTTCCTCTCCGTCGACCTGACCTCCGACGAGGAGCTAGAGCGCCTCGTCGACGGGAGCGTCGAGGCCTGCGGCGGACTCGACACGGTCGTCTACAGCGCCGCACCCTCGCGCCAGAAGCGACTTCCCTTCCCGGAGAACCTGCAGACCTGGGATCGAGAACAGAGCCTCTTGCTGCAGGCCCCCGCGCGCCTGGCAGGGTTCGCCCTCCCGCACCTTGAGCGGTCGCCGAACGGGAGCGTGATCTCCATTACGTCAGTCCTCGGCTTCAGCGTCAGTCAAGAATCTGCTGCCTATCACGCCTCCAAGGCGGGCCTGATTCAGCTGACCCGCTACCTCGCCTATCACCTGGGCTCCCGCGGCGTCCGCGCGAACGCAGTCTGCCCGGGCGTCGTGGACCGCGAGCCGCCGGCGCCCCGCCTCTCGGACGACCCGACCAACGCCGCGGTCCTCAAGAAATCCGTCCCACTGGGACGTGCAGGTCGCTCGCGCGACATCGCTCAGGCGGTCGTGTATCTCGCCTCGGACGCAGCCAGCTACGTGACCGGTCAAAGCCTCGTCGTCGACGGGGGACTGAGCCTCGGCGAACCTTTCGGGGTCGGTCGTCGTGGGTTCTTGGCTGGGCGCGACACGCCCTCAGGCTAGCTGCGAGGAGCCGCCAGCCTCCTGCGCCTGATCACCGGGTGTCGCCTCATTGAGAGCGCGAGGAAGGAAGCGGGTCGAGTGGTGACCGGTCCACTCGGGAGCGGCCTACTCCCCAGAGCAGCGGAGGACGCAGCGCAGCGCCTCGCCCGAGCGCATGCGCGCGATCGCCTCGTTGACCTCGCTGAGGTCGAAGCGGTGGCTGACGAGGGGCTCCAACTCCAGGCGCCCCGCCTCTTGGAGCCGGATCAAGCGCGGAATGTCGTAAGCCGGCTCGGCGTCCCCCCCGTGGGATCCGCTCAAGACCTTGCCGAAATGGAGCGGGAGCGTCGCGACCGGAACTCGCTCGCCGTGGGGCGGCACGCCGACGAGGATCGTCTTGCCTTGGGCTGAGGTCAGGTCCTGGGCCAAGCCCATCACCGCCGGCACGCCGGTGCTCTCGATGACGACGTCGCTGCCCCCGCCGCCGACGATCGCTCGAATCTTCTCCTCCACGTCGTCTCCCGCGGACAGAATCGCGTGAGTAGCGCCGAGGCGCTGGGCCAGCTCTAGCTTGTGGGCCTGAAGGTCAACCGCGACGATCGGGTGGGCGCCTGCCAAGTGAGCGGCCTGGACCACGCTGGCGCCGACGCCTCCAGCTCCGAACACAACCACGGACTGGCCGACCCGCACTGCGGCGTCCCGACCCACCACCCCAAACGCCGTCGTGAGCGCGCAGCCGTAAAGAACTCCGAGGGCTGGATCGACCTCGGCTGGGATCTTGGTGACGCGGTTCTCGGCCACGACGGTGTGGTCTTGAAAGGTCGTGACCCAACCTGCGTTGACGGTCCTCCCCCCCCAACGGTAGCTCGGAGTCGTGGCCTGAAGCCCTGCCCCCGGTCTCCAGTGCAGAACGACGCGATCCCCAGCTGTGACGGTCGTGACGGCCGGCCCGACCGCCGTGACGACGCCCGTCGCTTCGTGCCCCAAGAGGTGCGGCAGCCAGCGGTCCGGACCCTTGCGGCCGTCAATCTCCCCAATCTGTGAGCCGCACACGCCGCTGTAGAGGACGCGGACCAGGACCTGGCCGAAGCTCGGCGCTGGGACCTCGAGCTCTACGAGCTCGAGAGGAGCGTGCTGCTCTACGAGGACTGCTGCGCGGGTCTTCATGGCCTACTCGAAGTAAATGAAGGAGTGGTCGCCGGTGTAGCCGGTGTGCTTGAACCACCAGTCCCACTCCTCCGGCGTATTGAAGGCTTCGCAGGTCAACTGCCAGTAGAGGAGGTTGGCCTTCTCGTCTTCGTTGCGCCAGGATTCAACGCACATGTACTTGTTCTTGCGGCCGACCCGCTCCATTTCCCGGAGACCCTTGTCGAGGTCGTAGCACTTGAGGACGTGGTGCGTGTTGATCGAAATCACGAGGTCGAAGCTGTCGTCCTCGAAGGGCAAGTCGGTCGCGTTCCCGACCTGAAGGAACTCCTTGACCTCGGGTTTGGCGTGCTCGATCGCGTACTCGGAGATATCAAGACCAACGATCTCGATGCCGGGGACGGCCTGGGTCAGGTCGTAGAGGAGAAAGGCCTTGCCGCAGCCGATGTCGAGGATCCGGTCGCCCGGCTTGATGCCGTAGGTCTCGACCATGAGGTCCGCGACCTTACGCCAGCGGCCGTCGTAGCTGAAGCCGCCATAGCCCGTCCGCCGGTCCCCGTCCCAGTAGTGGAACCCGAAGTCCTTAGCGAGATCCGCCGCCTTGCCCTTGGGGAACTCGGGGTCGTTGACCCGCGCCAGGTAGTCGCGCGTAGTCTTCTTGTGAATCGGAGAGATGAAGTCGACGTAAGCCATGGATCTCGTCTTGTGGGTGTGGGTGGGCCTCGCCTCGCGAGCCCGCTGGGTTAGGCCTGGTGGACGTATGCCTGAGGCTGTTCGCCGAGGACCTCGAGGTTCTCGCGAATCCAAGCCACTGTCTCGTCGACGCCCTGGGCGAAGCTGAGCTTGGGCTCCCAGCCCAGATCGCTTCGAGTCTTCCAGCAGTCGAGAATGTAGGCCGCGTCCTTGCCAGCGCGCTCTGGTGAGACCTCGACCATGGACTCGAAGGGCACGTCGATCGAGCGGCAGACCTCCTCGACGATCGCCCGAATCGAGCGCAGTTCGAGGGTCGCCATGTGGTAGGTCGCACCTGGTGTCCCCTGGAGACAAGCGAGATAGGTCCCTTCGGCCACGTCACGGATGTGAATGAAGGAGCGCTCGGAGGTCCCGCCGCCGTGGAGCTGGAGGGTTCGCCCCGTCAGGCCATAGAGGACCGTGCGGGGCACGATCCGATAGAGCTGCTGACCTGGCCCGAACACGTTCGCGGCCCGAGTGAACACGACCGGGAACCCATAGTTGTGGAAGTAGGCCCGGAGGCTCATGTCGCAGGCCGCCCGTGAAACAGCGTAAGGCGTGCTCGGGTTGAAGGGCGCGTCCGGCTGGACCGCGCCCCTGCAGCTCCCATAGACCTCGGGCGTCGAGACGTGAACATAGCGCTCGAGGTGGGAGACCTGGCGCAAGCCGTCGTGGAGGCGAGCGGTCGAGACGAGGTTCGTCGTGTACCAGTGCTCAGGGTTATCCCAGCTTTGAGCGACCATGCTCTGAGCCGCGAAGTTCACGACGTAGCGGGCCCCGCTCCCCCGCACCAGCTCGAGGATCTCCTCGGTGTGGTGGTTGAGGTCGAGTTGGTGAAACTCGAAGGGAGCGTTCTCATGCCGGCTCCAGGGAAGGAACACCGAGTGAGGCTGGGCCGAGCGGCTGACGCCGATCACGCGCTGCCCCTGCTCGAGCAGATAGTCCACGAAGTGGGAACCCGAGAAGGAGTTGCTCCCAATGACGACGAAGGTCTCTCCCACCTAGCTACCTCCAGGGCCCTCACCCTCGTGGGGGGCCAGCGCGGCGGACCTTACCAGCCCCCCTAGGGACGGCCAAGGCTCTCGGAGGCGTGGGCCTCCAACCCACGCCGCAGCCGCGCCGGGAGTTCGCTCAGACCTCGGGCTGCCTGCTGCACGGCCCGGTGCAAGGCGCGGTCCGCGACGCTGCCCTCCACAAGCGGCGCGCTGCCCTCCGCCAGCTGGTGGAGCGCAGTCCCAAGGGAGTCGCAGTAGGCTTCGATCGCGCGGAGCTCCAGCCCCCGCCTCCAATCCCGAAACTCCTCGGCTGGGAGAATCTGGCCCAGCAGCTCAGCTGCCGCTTCGATCTGATCGAGGAGCACGACCGGATCTCCGCGCGCGGCCTCCTCGAAGCGATCCTCGATGGGGCCAAGGGCGATCCAGTCGCCCTCCTTATGAGCTCGGCCTCCGCCCGCCTCTAGGGCTCGAGCGATGGCGGGGCCGCTCAGGATCCCGAGCGATTCGCAGAGCAGTCTGGGATCGCCGAGGGCAGCCAGCGCTTCGCGAGAGCAAGCCAGAAACTCCTCCCAAAGCGGGTCCTCCCGGGGTAGCTCGACCCTGAGCCCGCGAGGGTCGCGCCAGCCTGCCCTCCCTCCAAGAACCCCCAAGGACGCGCCCTCGGCGGCGTCTGCCAGCCAACCCAGGGCGGATGGGAAGACGCGGTCACCAGCGCGAAGGGTCAGGACCCAGTCACCGCTGGCTCGAGCCAGGGCTAGCCCCCGCGCACGCCCAGGAGTCGGAGTCTCGAGTTCAGCCAGGACGAGGTTCAAGCGCCGCCCGTAGGCCTCCAGGGCTGCTCGAGTATCCGAGTCTGGCTGGGAAACGACGACCACGACCTCGTCGGGCTGGCGCTCACCCTCGAGCAGCGAATCCAGGCTCTCAGTCAGCGCCGAGAGAGGCCACGCGCTGGACAGGCAAGCGCTGATGCGAATCGGAGCAGCAGAAGTCGTTGGAGCCTCGGGTCACGCGCCGAAACGAAGCGCGTCCAGTGTGCCCCGAGTGTACGCCGACCTCAGAGGCTCGGCTATACTCCCGCCGCCCATGGAACACGCGAAAATCCTCCCTTTCGAGGGCTGTCACGAGACCTTCCAAGAGCTGCGCCAGCGCGGCAAGAAGATCGTCCTCTGCCACGGCACCTTCGACCTCCTCCACCCAGGCCACGTCAAGCACTTGGCCGAGGCCAAGGCCCAGGGAGAGGTCTTGGTCGTCTCGATCACGTCCGCCCCTTTCGTCAACAAGGGACCCAATCGGCCCGTGTTCTCGGACGAGCAGCGATCCTTCCAGCTCGCGCACCTCGAGATCGTGGACTACGTCGTCGTAGTCCCGCGTCCGGCTGCGGTCGAGATCATTGAGGTCGTCCAGCCCCACGTCTATTGCAAGGGCACCGAATACGCCGCCCCCAAGAACGAGACGGATCGCCGGATCAACGAGGACGCAGCAGCGGTCGAGCGCTTTGGTGGGAAGGTCGTGTTCGTCGGCGAGCCTCTCCACAGCTCGACCCGCCTCCTCGGCCTTCACTTCGACAGCCTCGAGCCCGAGGTCCGTGAGTACCTAGCCACGGTTCCCCCGGTAGCCGAGGCCATAGACGAGGTGATGGAGAAGATCAGCAAGCTCCGCGTCCTCGTCGTCGGCGACCTGATCATCGATCGCTACAACTACTGTCACGTCCAAGGCCTCACGAGTAAGGCCAGGGTCCTCTCGGTCCGACCTCACCGTCGAGAAGAGCACCTCGGCGGCTCCGTCGCGATCGCGCGCCACCTCGCGAGCTTTGGCTGCGCGACACGCCTCGTCGCGTTGGCTGGGACCGAGCCCTGGCTCCCCAAGCTCCTCGACAAGCGCGAGCCAGAGCTGGAGCTCAACCTCGTCCAAGACGACGACTACGAGACGATCGTCAAGGAGCGCTACGTCGAGCGCCCTGGGGTCCGCAAGGACTTGGTCAAGCACTTCGCCGTCAACCACCTCCAGGACTCGCCGAGTCAGCCGCACCGAGATCGTCTCCTCGCGACCTTGAAGGAGGAGTTGGAGAGCTGCGACCTCGTCGTCCTCTGCGACTACGGACACGGGCTCGTCGACGCCGAGGTCCAAGCGCTCCTCGAGGAGCGCTCGCCCTACCTCGCGCTGAACTGCCAGACCAATAGCTACAACTACGGGTTCAACCTCATCACCAAATACCGGCGCTGCGACCTGTTCTCCCTCGACGAGCGAGAGCTCTGCCTGGCGTATCGCAGCCGTGGGGTGAGCGAATTCGAGCTCCTCTCTCAGCTCTCGCGCGCCCTCTCGGCTAAGCAGGGTTGGCTGACCCTCGGCTCCTCGGGCTCTGTGGTCTGGAGCACCGGCGACGAGACTCACAGGTGTCCTGCCATGACCTTGACGACGGTCGACACGGTCGGCGCGGGCGACGCGTTCTTCGCCGTGGCCGCTCTCTGCGGCCGCGTCGGGGCCCCAGTGGCGCTGGCCTCGGTCCTGAGCAATCTGGCTGGAGCCTTCGCCGCGAACGTGGTCGGCAACGCCGAGCCGATTCGCAGGGAGGGAGTCGTCAAGAACGCCCGCTACCTGCTCAAGTCCGCGCAGAAGGAGAGCTAGCCATGATCTGGTCCGACAAAGTAGGGACCCTCGCGCGACTTCTCTCCGAGCTGAACGTGACGGAAAGCGGGGGCGCGCCCCTCGAAATCGAAGCCGGCTACGAGCGCTGGATCGAGGCCACCAAGACCGTCCGCAGCCAAGACCGGACGATCTACTTCATTGGCAACGGCGCTAGCGCGTCCATGGCGAGCCACTTCTCGGCCGACATGGCTAAGAACGGTCGCGTTCATACCCAGGTCTTCACCGATCCCTCCCTCGTGACCGCCATTGGCAACGACATGGGCTACGAGCACGTGTTCGCTGAGCCCCTCCGCCGCCGCGCGCGGGCAGGCGACATGCTGATCGCCATCAGCAGCTCCGGTCGCTCTCCGAATATCCTCGCCGCCGCCGAGGTCGCGCGGGAACTGAAGCTGACCCTAGTGACCCTCTCGGCCATGAACAGCGAGAACCCCCTCCGAGCTGGCGGAGACCTCAACTTCTACGTCGCCGCCGAGACCTATGGCAACGCCGAGACCTCCCACGCAGCGATCCTTCACCACTGGATGGACGCCCTCGGGTAAGGCGCGTGGCTCCAGCAGGCGTCACGATCGACCTCGGAGGGCGGGCGACCCTCGTCCTCGACCTCGATCACCACTACCCCCTCCCCCAGCTCGTGGACGGCGAGCGACTCGTCGTCGTCAGCGAACGCCCCGAGCGCTGGGACGTGCCAGCGCTCGTCTCGCTCGACGAGTTCCTCGCCTCACCGGGTCGGCTCCGAGAGCGTGGCTTCGAGGACCTCGTGGTGTGCACCCTCGAGAGCCTCGAGGGCGCTCATCTCTTCGCGGCGCTCCGACTCGGCGTCAAGCGCGTTCACCTCGTCCACTCCCACGGCGCAGTCCTAACCACGAACCGTCGCGGAGCCCTCACGCTCTGGGCGGCCCGGGCTACTCACCGCAGGCTGGAACGCTTGGCGCCGCCTGCAGCCGACGCCCTCAGCCAACGCCTCGGGATCGGCTTCGAGACCGAACACCAAGGCCTGGGGGCCTGCCGCAAGCTGACCGAGCTCGCCCTCCGGACGCCGATCGACACTCAGCTCGAGAATTCAGCACGGGTCGAGCACTGCCTCAGCGCTGACCTGGATCCAACGGTCCTGAGAGCGCTCCTGGCTCAGGTCGCCCGTGACCGAGAGGCGAAGCGGCGCGTCGGACTGACCCTCCTCGCTCGACTCCCCAGCGAACGCATCCTAGGCCTCCTTCGCGGCAGTGGCGCGCGAGTCCGAGTCCTCTACCCGGCGCCGCCGCTCTCCACCCGCGGCGGCGCCCGCTGGGGCTGGCTAGGCCCAGACGTCTATCGAGCCCTTCGCCGCCACCCCCAAGCTCCGCTCCTCCAAGGGCTCGTGGGCGCGCTCCGCGGGGAGCGTTTGGAAGCCCTCACGGGCTGGGGCTGGAGCGGCGGCCTCCTTGGGATCTCTGCAGCCGCTCTCCTCGGGACGCCACGCCTGCGCCTCGTCGCGCGCGAGGCTCCACCCCTCAAGAGCTGGGAGGCGTCGGCCGCCGCAGAGCTCGGCCGTGCTCTCCGCTCCAATCCCTCGCGGGTCACGCTCGGTGCCCTGGGCCAACCAGCGCCGCTGGCCCAAGCCCTCGATCTCGACCTCCACCGGATCCAGGTCCACGAGGTCCTCGCCCCCTCTCCCACGCCCAAGCCCCTCACCTCAGCTCAGCGAGACCAAGCACGAGCCCTCCTCGGCCTGCGCTCAGGTGACCCCCTCGTCCTGGCCCTCGGCCCCCTCCTGCCCGACTCTGGCGCTGAGCGTCTGGTCACCCTGGCCGAATCGTCCTTCCGAGACATTCCTGGCCTCCGGCTGTGGGCTCTCGGAGGGGGTGAGCTGGAGTTCGAGCTTCGTCTCCAGGCGCGCGAACTAGACTGCGCCGAGGCGTTCCAGGTCCACGCGGGAGCACCCGACGCCCTGGACTACATCGAGCTGGCCGACGGGATCCTCGAGCTACCCGGCGCCGACCCTACCGGCATCGCGCGAGCCCGCGCGCTCGACCTACCCATTCTCTCCCTCTCTTCAACTCGCTCCGACGCTGAGCTGAGGGCGGAGCTGGCGAGCCTCCTCGGCGACGCCCCTCAGCGGGCCGGATAGAGCGCCAGGGTCGCCTCGACCATGCGCTCGAGGGAGAACTCGCTCGCGACTCGCTCCCGCCCCCTGGCCCCCAGACGCTGGCGAAGATCCGGGTCCTGAGCGAGGCGCTCGAGTCGCTCGCAGATCGCCTCGAGGTCTCCGACCTCGCACACGAAGCCCGTCTTCCCCTCTGCGATCGACTCTGCCGCTCCGCCAGCGCGGGTCAGCACGATCGGGACCTCGAGAGCCTGGCTCTCGAGAGCCACGTTTGGGAGTCCCTCGACCTCGGAGGTCAAGAGCGAGGCGTCGGCGGCGCCGAGGATCGTCCAGGGATCCTCGCGGCGCCCGGCGAAGTGCAGGACCTTGCTCAAACCGAGGCGATCGGCCTCTGCCCTGACCTCCTGACCGAGCCCCCCGCTCCCGACGTGCACCACGCGCAGTCGAGGGACACGTTCCCTAAGCCTCCGCACGACCTCCAAGAAGTCGTGAGGCCGCTTCTCCTCTGCGAGACGAAACACGCCCACCACCAGGAAGTCGTCGGGCGCCACGCCAAGGGTCGCGCGCGTCGCCGCCCGGGTCTCGGGCGAACAGGGGACGAGGCTCTCGACGTCGAAGCCGTTGGTTACGACCTTCCAGGCTGCGGGGTCGCTCTCGCTCCAGGCGGCGTAGTCCTTGGCGCCCGCCTCCGAGTTGGCCACGCAAGTCAATCGAGGACAATTTGCCAAGACGTGGTAGGTCTCTCGAAACCAGGGTTCGAGGAGGCGAGGCAGGCGAGCCGGGCTGACATTCCGGGCGCTGATCAGGACTCGTGGGACCCCGGCCGCGAGGCCAGCTAGGGCGCCAACGAGGTTCGTCTGGTCGAGCCAGCAGTGGAGGACATGAGGCGGATCGTCCAGGAGGAGTTGCAGGAGCGGAATCAAGCTCGGCGCCGCGACGTGCTCCTCGAGGTCCTTGAGCGCGCGCCCTGAGAGTCCGCTCCGCTCCAGGCCCTCGGGTCGAAGGCTGGTTCGCTTGCGCGTCGGCAGCGCCCGGACCTTGACCCCGAGCTCCCGCAGACGAGGAGCGTAGTGTCCGTTCGAGCCCTCCAAGGAGTGTGAGATCCAGACCTCGACGCGGTGTCCCCGCGCGCGGGTCCCCTCCGCGAGGTAGGTCAACTGGCGCTCAGCACCTCCCGGGCTGAGGGTCCCGAGGAAGTGCACGATCCGGAGGGGGCCCTCGGGCAGCGGCCGCAGCGGCCGCGCCATGGCCTGAGCGGCGATCGCCCGCGCTGCTGGGCCCGTGGCCTCCAGGCTCGGCCAGGGCGGGTCGAAGCGCTGGCCGAGGAGCTCTTCCAGACGCTCGGAGCGGGGCAGGCGAGCCAGCCCACGCCGGGCCGTGCGCGCACCTGCTAGGACTAAGGCTCCCCGGGCGTTGACCTCGAAGAAGCTGCCAGGGGCGTCGACGAGAAAGAAGCGGTCTACCCCGTAGCGCGCCGCCGCCAGGATCGGCCCAACCCAGGCCGAGCGAAGCGTGTTGACGACGGCTGCTGTCGGACGAAATTGCGTCAGCGCTCGACATGGCAGAGGTGACGCCAGGCGCCGCAACGAGATTCGCTCGGGCTCGTAGTCTAGGCCCGCCAATTCGCAGGGCCGGGACCCGGCGACGAAGACCGCGTCGGACCGGCCAACGTCGGCCGCCTTGAGGTGCGGGTCGAAGGCGAGGATCAAGGTTCGCTGACCCTGGAGCGGGAGCGGGCGAAAGTCGCTCACTCGCTGTCCTCGCTGGCGTCCCCGCCCTCGATCCGCAGACCCCTCTTGACCCCCACGACAGCTGAGCTGACGACAGCGCGCGCCTTCCCCAAGGCGAACGCCGCGTAGAACCGTCCTCGCTGGGCGGCATAGGGCAAGCTCCTGCGCGTGGTGTCGCGGAGGAAGGCCCGGCGACGGCGGGGAGGCGGATCGGCGGCCAGCCGTCCGAAGAGGGTCTCGTAGGCCTCGCCCACAGCCTCGAAGGAGAACTCCGCGCTCAAGCGCGCCCGCCCAGCTCGGACGCGCCGCGCGTTGCCCTCCGCGTCGCCGGCGACCTCCAGCAAGGCGTCCCGCAAGGACGCCACGCTGTCGAGTTCGACGACGAGCGCTGCGTCCTCCCCACCCGAGCCCCGGACGACTTCGAGGTTGCCAGGAATCCCAGACACGATGGCCGGGGTTCCAGCCGAGAGTGCCTCCAGGAGCGCGTTCGAGATCCCCTCAGAGCAGGAGGGCAGCACGAAGCCCTCGGCCGCCCGCAGCAGGTGAGGCACGTCGGCGCGAGCCCCGAGGAATCGAACGCGCTCGGAGATCCCGAGCGTCCGAGCCTGCTCCTCGAGAGCCAGCCGCTCGGGGCCCTCGCCCGCCAGGAGCAGCACCAAGCCGGGGAGCGAAGGGAGAGCTTGAGCGGCCGCGTCTAGGAGGACGTTGAGCCGTTTCTGACGAGCCAGGCGTCCCACGAAGAGGAAGGGGCGATCCGTCTCGCTAAGGTCCAGAGCTGCGCGGGAGAGCGGCGCCGCTTCCGCGTAACGCTCGACCTCGACTCCGTTGCGGATCCGCTCCAAGCGGTCCTCTGGGACCCCCGCCGCGAGGGCCTCGGCTTCGACCTCGGCGTTGAGGCACACCAGACGCTCGGCCTCCTGAAGAGCACCGGCCCCGGCGCTGTCCTCGAGTCGAGATAGGGTCTGAAAGTCGCCGAAGTGGCCGCTGCAAGCCAACTTGACCGCGACGGGCGCCCCCAGCAGATCGCGGAGAGCGCAGGCGTGAACCGCCCCGCGGTAGTGAACGGCGTAGAGGACGTCCGGGCGCTCTCCGCGCAGCTCGTAGGCCATCTCCAGCGTCATGAGCTCGTCCGAGACGGCGGGCGGTAGGCCCTGACGGGAGACGAAGCGCAACAGCTCCACGCCCTGACGAAGCTCGCGCCGCGGCCTCTGGACCCCAACCTCGGCCTTGGGCCAGCTCACGACTCGCACGTCATGTCCCCGCTGGACGAAATGCTGAGCCAACTGGGCAGCTTGACGCTCCATGCCTCCGACTTGGACGTCGAGGTCGTGAACGAAGAACACCAGGGAGAGTCGCTTCATAGAGTCAGGGAGCAAGCCGGCGGGACCACGCCGTAGGCGGCGTCTAGAGCCTGCATGCTATAGTCCCCGCCCGCAGGCGCCACAGGCCGCGGATAGGACGAATGGCATGGGCGAGCGCCCGCTGAGTAGCCCGCTGAACGATCTCGTCGGCAGGCTTCGCGACCACGGTCAGCACCGAATCGAAACCGGACTCCGCTCTCTCCTCCATGAAGCGGTCAAGCTCGAGCCGAGCCTCAGCAAGCGCCTGATGCTCAACATGGCGAGCTCGCTGGAGTCCGAGAAGCGAGCCGAGTTCGCGAGCGAAGCCAAGTGGACCTTGGACGAGTTCCAGGCCTTGGCGCGCTCGTTCATAAACGAGGGCGAATTCCTCGACGTGTTCGAAGCCTTCGAGGACATTCACCGAATCAGCGCGGGACACACCTACGGCCTGACGCGGGTGATCGACGTCTACGCCAACTTGGCGCGGCACCACACCCAAGCCGGCGCAGAGCTGCGCGGCAAGCGAATCCTCGAGTTCGGAATCGGGCACTCGACGCTGGGCGGTCTCCTCCTCGTCGCTTGGGGCGCCGCCAGCTACGTCGGCGTCGACGTGTTCCCCATCACCGAGAGCCGCCGCGAGCACGTCGAGGCCCTCCGAGCTCGCCTAGCAGGCTCCTTCCCGCTCCCCTTGCACGAACCCGCCCTCGAGGCGCGACGGGCCGAGGTCCTAGCCCGCTTCGACGAGTGCGTCCTCGAGTCGGGCAGCGAGACGGTCCTAGACCCCACTCGAGTACAGGTCCGGTGCCCAGTCAGCGCGGCCGAGATCCCATTCGACGACGCCAGCTTCGACCTCGTCGCCAGCAACGCCGTCCTCGAGCACGTCCGCGACGTGGCCGGTGCCGCGCGCGAGTGTGCCCGGATCTTGGCCCCAGGCGGCCTCGCGATTCACCAGGTCGACTTCCGCGATCACCGCGACTTCTCCGACCCGCGCCGCTTCCTCGAGTTCTCCCGCGCCGACTGGGAAGCACAGTTCGAGGACCACCCCTTCGCCTATACCAACCGCCTGCGCGAAGGCGACGTCGTCGAGTGCTTCAAAGAAGCTGGCCTGACCGTGGTGAGCGCCGCCACCAACGATCTCCGTCCCCTAGCCCCAGGGGAGCGAGAGACCTTCCACTCCGACTACCGAGATCGCTCCCAGGCCGACCTCGAGTCACTCAGCGCGCTCCTCGTATTCCGCAAGGACTAGAGGCTCCTCCGGCAGACCAGGCTCTGGACCTGCGAGACCGCTGACTAAGAGCGCCGGAAGACGAAGAGCGCCCCGAGGGCCTCGAGGTCCTCTTGGCTGGCCTCCCGAAACTCGGGATCGAAGGACTCCCGCTCGCCCGGGTCTAGCGGTCGTCGGTCGTTGACGAAGACTTCCAGGACCTCTAGCCCTTGGCTGCGGAAGGCCTCGACGGCTCCGCTCAGTCGGACGCGGTTCGTGTATTCGAAGGGCCGGTCCTCGAGGAACTCCTTCCAAGACGCGTCGCTGTAGCTCAGGAAGTCCCGTGGACGTGAGAAGTCGCGGTGGTCCCGGAGGTCGATCTGGTGGATCGCCAGACCGCCCGGCGCCAGGACCCGCGCGCACTCCCGCGCTACGCCCGGGAGATCCTGCACGTGCTCGAGGACTGCGTTGCTCAGGACCAGGTCGTAGCTCGCCTCGGGAAAGGAGAGCTGAGCGGCGTCTTCCTGGTGGATCTGGACCCGCTCTGGATCTAGCCGAACCTCCTCCTCCTTCAGGTCGACCGTGGCTCGGAAGCGCTCGAGGACCTCGGCTCGCCGCGAGGCGAACACGGGGTCATGCGCCGGCAGGGCTTGGGGGCCATTGATCCGCGCCTCTAGAGCTCGAACCCGCCGCGCGTCGAGCTTGGCGATCGGAAAGGGATCGACGCCGTCGTAGCGCTCCGCCCCCCATGACACCAGCAAGATCCCGCCGAGGAGGGAGTGCCCTGGCCCAAGCTCCAGAATCCGTGAGCCCGCGACCGAGCCACCTGAGCGAGTCACCGTCAGCGCAAACTGGGTGTAGACCCCGAGCACGTGCTGAACGCTGGCTTGGTTGTGAGTCGCCAGCGAGCGAATCTCCTCCGTGACCTCAAAGGCCACGTCAGGTGTGGCGCTCTCCAAGAAACGCTGGGTGAGCGCCCTCACTCGCTCGGGCAAGGCTCCGATCGCGTTGCCGAGCTGAGCGCAGGTCGTGCGCAAGGCAACGCTGGGCTCGAGTCGCTCCAGGAAGGAAGCCGCGCTCTCCTCAGGGTCGCTGCGTGGCGCCAAGCCCTCCAGGATTCGGTTCAGCTCAGACTCAGGGAGGTCGCATTGGAGATCTTCGAGGACCTCCAATCGCGCCGGACCCTTGAGGGTGCTGGCCAAGCCCAAGATCAGGGCTCTTCGCAGGCGGGGGCTAGGATCGAAGTCTCCCAGACGACCCCTCAGGTGCCCTAGGCGCCCCCCGATCACGCGGAGCCTCTCTTGCGATACACGCACCAAGCCGCCTCCGCTGTGACCTCTTCGAGTTCAACGCAGTCGAGGGCGGAACGCTCTGCTGAACCCAGGACGAAGAGTCCTCCCGGGACGAGAAGCCTCGCCCACTCCTCGGGGGCGCCCTGGACCTGGTCGAGAGGAGAGTTCGAGAGCAGCACTTGATACCTGGGCTCTAGCGGCGACGCCGCGGCTAGGTCCTGGAGTCCGATCCGCGTGGGGTCAAAGCAGGCTGCGCCGTCTCGCTCTGAGATCAGCGCGTCAAATCGCTCCAGGAGCTCCTCGCGGCGCAGGCTCAGGGCAGGTTCGAACACGGGCCACGCCTGGCCACCCGCGATCCGATCCCGCAGCGCAGCGACGCGCCCGAGATCGACCCTCGCGGTCGCCGCCGAGGCAGTCGCCTCGTAGCGGGCCGCTCCCCACGCCACGAGCAGGAGTCCACCCAGAAGAGAGGACCCGGGAGAGAGGTCTAAGACTCGCGCCTGGGAGAGGTCCACGCCCAGCCGAGACAGGCCAAGGGTGTAGTGGGAGTAGAGCTCCAAGACCTGGTCGAGGCTCTCGCGGTGGGGGATCGGAGCCGACGAGCGTTGAAACGCGGCCTCGGGATCAGTCGTCAGGAAGAAGATCCGCGTTAGCTCCACGACCTCGCTCCCGAGAAGGTGCAGGTCCGCGCCGACTCGCTGCAGCGCTAGGTCGAAGGCCCCGCTTGGGGAGAGCCGTGACAGAAAGAGCCGAGAGCTCGCCACGTCGTCGACGCGGCCCACCAGCGATCGCAAGAGCCCCCTCCGCTCGTCCGGCTGGAGATCCGGCTCGAGCTGAAGGACGAGGTCGGCGCGCTCGTGGCTCGAGAAGGTCCCCGCCAGCGCCTTGATCACGGCCAGGCGCTGTTCGGGCGCGAGTCGCTCGAGGGTCCGACGAACCAGCGCACGGGGATTCAAGCTCGACCTCCCCGAAGCATGTCTGTTCGCCTTCTTCGTGAGCCCAGCACCGAAGCACCTCAGAGCGACTGGCCCGCGGACCGGCACCATAGCCCTAGGCCGAATCCTGATCCAGGCTGCATGCCCTCCGTAGCGGGCTCCTGATGGCGAAGAACCCTCGCTTCAGGGAGAGATGATGTTTCCGCCTTCAGCCCCGACCCCAAGCGGGCCGATACGTCCATCGCCAGGAGGTGGCGTTATGGCTGAGCATCTTGTTGTAGAGGGCGGTTCGATCCTGGAGGGAACGATCAAGATCCAAGGCTCTAAGAACGGGGCCTTGCCCCTCTTGGCGGCGACCCTCCTCTCTGACGGGCGCTGCACCCTGAGCAACGTCCCTGACCTCAAGGACATTCGGACCTTGCTCGAGATCATGAGCGAGCTCGGAATGAAGGTCGACAAGCGCGGACCGAACACCTTCTCCATGAGCGTCGAGGACGAGAGCAAGTCCACCGCTCGCTACGAGCTGGTCTCGCAAATGCGCGCCTCGATCTATGTCCTAGCGCCGCTCTTGGCCAAGCGCGGCTACGCCAAGGTCTCGCTCCCGGGTGGCTGCGTGATCGGCCTCCGCCCGATTGACCTCCACCTGAAGGGCCTCCGAGCCCTCGGCGCCGAGATCGAGCTCGACCACGGCTATGTGGTGGCGCGGGCTCCTGGCGGACGCCTCAAGGGCGGCCGGGTGTTCCTGGGCGGCCCCTTCGGCAGCAGCGTCGGCGCGACCGCCAACACCCTCATGGCCGCCTCTCTAGCCGACGGCAAGAGCGTGATCGAAGGCGCGGCCTGCGAGCCCGAGGTCGTCGAGTTGGCTCAGTTCCTCAACCGAATGGGAGCCACGATCACCGGAATCGGAACCCCACGCCTCGTCGTGACCGGCGTCCCGACCCTAGGTGGCGCGCGCCAGTCGGTGATCCCCGACCGGATCGAGGCTGGCACCTACATGGCCGCGGCCGCGATCACGGGCGGAGACGTGACCCTCGAGGACGTCCGGATGGAGCACCTCGGAGCGGTCGTCGACACCTTCGAGAAGATCGGCGTTGGGATCGAGGAGATCGACGAGGAGACGATCCGGATCACCCGCCCAGGCCCGATCAACCCCGTCCGGGTCACGACCCTGACCTACCCCGGCTACCCGACCGATATCCAGGCTCAGCTCGTTTCGCTCCTGACCATGGGCCAAGGGATCTCCGTCGTGACCGAGAAGATCTACCCCGACCGCTTCATGCACCTCGCGGAGCTGAACCGAATGGGAGCCGAGGTCATGAAGGAAGGCGCCAGCGCTGTGATCAAGGGCGTCAAGTGCCTCAAGGGGACCGACGTCATGGCCAGCGACCTTCGAGCTGGCGCGGCCCTCGTGATCGCGGGCCTCGTGGCTCAGGGCACGACCCGCGTCCACCGGCTCTATCACGTCGATCGTGGCTACGAGTGCATTGAAGCCAAGCTGACCTCGCTCGGCGCAAAGATCCACCGGGTCAAGGAGGCCGCTGCCACACGCGCTGCCTGATTGGCGAGCACGCCTACTCGAAGACCTCCGAGGCTCACCTCGGGGGTCTCTTCGTTGGTTGAGCCGTGAGGGGTCTCGCTTCGTTGCGTCTCTGGAGGGTGGAGGGATACATGAAGCGACTCGACCTGTGCGACCTGATCGTCCGCCGCCGCAGGCTCCAGCGAGCCTTACCGACCAGCTTCGAGGCCGCCGCCCGAGGCGAGATCCACCTCGAGCTCGGCGTCCTAGCCAAGCTCCTCGACGGACCCGAGGGGATCGAGCGAGCCTTCTTCCACCTCCGGTCAGCCCTGGCTCTGCTCCCAGAGGAGCTGACCGACGAGCGGCAGCGAGCCCTCTTCGTGCTCGGCCTGACCCACGGAGACGTCTCGGAGCCTCAGCAGGCGGTCGAACGCTTCGAGGAGGTCGACGCCCTCTGCGCTGAGACCCCAGCCGGCTCGGCCGCGCGAGCCTACGCCCAGGCCTATCGCGAGCACTTCAGCCTGAGGACGACTGCCTAGAGCTTCTTGACCGAGGCCCGCAGGAGGTCTTCAGCCTCGAACTCGTTGAGGCCGAAGTTGCCAGAGAGGCGAATGAAGAGCTTCTCTTCTCCTCGGGAGATCTCGCCGTCGGCTGCGACCATGTCGAGGAGCGTCCGAAAGAGGTTGGCGCGCTCACCCGCGTCCTTGGGAATCTTCCCCGAGAGCCCGCCGGCCTTGGCTTCGTCGATCAGCGTGTCGACGAGACCGACCCCGACGCCGAAGCTGGTAGCGGTCTCGTAGAGGATCTTGCGCTCGGCGTCGTCTATGGAGCCGTCGGCCAGAGCGGCCGCGACGACGACCTTGAAGTGTTCTGCTGACATCTAGGCCTCCTGAGTCCCCGGCAGCCTACTTCCCCGACCCTGCCTGCGCGAGCCGGGAGGCAGGGGGATGACGGGCAGAGCACCTCCGGCTTTGTCGCGTCGGCTGGAGAGCTCCCCGCTAAAGGGTTTGCCGTCCAAGATGGACGGTTCTGCTGAATCTGGGAAACGGGTCACTACACGAAACCGTGACATGAAACGAACCTGAATGGATCTTCAGTAACGTAAAGACTTAGCCCGACGCGACCCCCGGCTCTCAGTTTGCACTACTGCGAGGAAATACCCCCGCGCTCAACCAAGCGCCGGCCGGAGTGAAACAAAATGAAGCGTCTGTGGACTGCCCTCACCCTCTCCTTCCTCGTCATGGGATCCCTCATTGGCTGCGACAGCGGCTCACGAGCGGACCCCAACGCGGCCTCGACCACAGCCCCTGCGACCAGCAGCACGACGGGCGGCACCACCAGCGGCACGACCGGCAACGCCCCGGTCGGTGTGGCTGACCTGACCCAGGTCGCCATGACCTCGAACAGCGCCAAGATGAGCCCCGACGTGGCGGCCCTGGTCCTAAACGTGGCCTCGAGCGGCACGGGCGACGTCGAGCTGGCCTCGATCATGATCACCGCCTCTGGCACCGTCGACGAGACCGAGCTCGGCGAGCTCAAGCTCTACGGAGACGACAACAAGAACGGCGTGATCGACCAAGGCGAGCCTGTCCTGGCGACCGTCGCGGCGCCCGCCTTCAACATGAACGACGGCTTGGTCCAAGTGACCCTCGCCAACCCGATCACGATTGGGTCCGGCGCGGACCTTCAGCTGATCGTGGCCCTCGACGCCAACGCCGCCAACAACGGGATCCAGAAGATCGGCGAGACCGTCGAGCTGAGCGTTCAGGCCCCGAGCGACCTCGTGGTGACGTCGAGCGGTGCCCCTGTCACCCCCAACGCCACCTTCCCGGTCACCAGTCAGCCCACCACGCTCTTCCTCAACGATCACCTCGCGATCTCGGAGCTGGTCTACACGCCGACGGCCGGGGAGTACATCGAGATCTTCAACCCGACGGCTCAGGCGATCGACCTCACGAACTACTACCTGACCGATCAGAGCGACTCGACCCTAGCGAACACCTACTACCAGATGCCCTCGGGCAACTTCGACTCGGGCAACACGGCCGACTTCATCGTCCGCTTCCCCCCGAACGCTCAGATCGCCGCTGGCGAGACGATCACGATCGCGATCGACGGCGTCGACTTCCAGACCACCTACGGAACCGCCGCGACTTACTCCTGCAAGGACGCAGCAGGCGGCTCGATAGACATGCTCGTCCCCGCCGGCGCTGGCTGGGCTGTCGGTGGGATCGCGCCCTTCGCGACTCTCTTCGACTCGGGTGAGTCGGTCGTCCTCTTCCACTGGGACGGTCAGACCGACCTCGTCCAGGATGTCGATTACGTGTTCTATGGGAGCGCGGCCTCGGTTGGCACCTACAACCTCCAGTGGGACAAGACCGGCGTCTCGGTCGACGGCCCCGACGCCGACACGACCCCGAGCCAATACCTCCCCGAGACCCCCGTCGCTCAGCAGGGCGAGGCCCCGACGGCCGCCGCTCCCAACAACGCGATCCAACGGGTCAGCTACGAGGAGGGCACCGAGACCCAGAACGCTGGCAACGGAATCACGGGCCACGACGAGACCTCCGAGGACGTCGGCACCACCTTCCAGACCGGGATCCCGACTCCGGGTCAGCCCTAAGAACCACGAGGCGAGAGCCTCAACCCACACTTTCATTCAGTCTGCAGAGGCGGTCCTTCCGGACCGCCTCTGTGTTTGAGCACGTCCTGCCAAGCAATAGAGTCCGGTCCCAGGAGTCACCATGCGCCACGCTGCCATCTGCTTCGTTCTCCTTTTCTCGGCTTGCACAAGCTCGAGCGGGCCTGACGCTGAGCCACAGCCTGTAGCGCGGTCTGCAGACAAGGCTCCTGCTGCCACCAGCGCCAAAGCAGCTGAGGGTGCCAAGTCGGCCGAAGCGAATCGGCCCCCCAGCGGCACGCCTGCCGCCAGCGTCTGGCAGCAAGCCGAGCTTGTCAGCAGCTTCCGCGAAGACAATCCGAAGTTGCCCCCCCCAGGCTCTCTGCGGGCCGGGCGCCTGCCACGAGTCGCTCCGAAGCTGGAGCGCAAGGCGATTCCCGCTCGACTAACGCTGTCGAAAGTCGAGGTCGAGAACACCAGGTGGGACAAGGACTCCGGCTACGGGTACTGGTATTTGGCCTTCGAGGCTGGGGCTCTCGAGACCGCTCCGGCCTCCACCCTGCTGATCCGCTATGTCGGGGTAGGAGGTGCCCTGGAGGGGTGTGAGTTGGTTTCCCTGCCAGCCTTTTCGGCCAAGGGCCTCTCCATGATCGGTTTCAGGTCGCGCGGGCCCAAGGGCGAGGTCCCGCTGGAGCGAGTCGTGGTCGAGGGTGTCTCTGCGGAGACGACCCTGCCCGACCCCGCCGAGGAGGTGAGCTTTGCGCCCGGGTCGGCGATCGAGTTGGTCAGCTACGAGCTCGTGCCCGTGGACGAGCCGAGCCCAGGCTATCGACTCGTGTGTGTCCTCCGAAACAAGGGTCCCGACTGTGACCTCCTCTTGACTTCGAACTGGCAGTGGCGTCCTGGGTCTAAGTCGCGCACGGCCGGCTCAGACCGCGCGATCTCTGCCTTCACCAGCGGGAGTCAGCGAACGCTGGAGTTCGTCGGTCAGAGCGAAGCCGAAGTTTGGCGAGTCCGCCTGGCTGTCAAGGCGGCCCGCAACCCACGTGCGCCACGCTAGCTTTGCTGGGAGGCAGTCTTCCACCAGGGACTCTCTTCAGCGGCGACCTCAACCCGACTCGCCGAACTCACTCCTCGGCTCGTTTTGGGCCGGAGCTGGGGTCTTCTCCCCTCGCCGCCGGCGGAGCTAGAGCAGCTTCGAGCGCCGCCCAATCGCCTGGAGAGAGCTCCGTCTGCAGGACGTCTCGGAGGTCCAGGTCCAGCGGAACCTCCGCCCCTTTCGTCACCTTCAGACGTTCCCAGCCGAGCTCCAAGGTCACGCCCCCCAACCCCTCGTCAGGGATCAGGCTCAGCGCGGCTGCGCGGATCTGAGCCCGCGTCGCTGGCGCTTGGTGGCGCGCTTCGTGGAGCTCATTGGGGGAGAACACCTCCCGCGCTCGCGGCTCCTGGGCGAAGGGGCTCTCGGGCGAGAGCTCGTGGTAGGCCAAGTCCACGGACTTCAGGGTCAACCAGGTCTCGCGGACCTCGACCCACTCCTCCCAGGTTCCGAGTCCACCCAAGAGCGAGCGCAAGCGACGGGTCCCACGACCGAGCAGCGCCTCCAGCTCGGCCTGAGTTCCTCCCCGCCACTCAGGCGCCGCCTCCTCGACGAGGGCGTTGAGCGGGCCCCAGCGCGCCAGCTCTCCCCAAGCCTGCGTGGGGCTGCGCGTCGCCCAGCGGGCCGCTAAGGCGCCCTCCAAGAGCGCCAGCTTCCGCGCCCAGTCGCAGCGGTCGACGACTCTCGCCAGACCCGCTTGGCCGAGGTCGTCGAGGAGCTCACGGTAGGCCCCTAGCGCTTCGACCTGGCTGGAGTCCAGGGGGCGCGACTCGCCCGCGCGTCGCTCGGCGTAGGCCTCGAGGGCCTCAAGGTAGAGCCTCTGAACGCCGAGTGCCGTGACGGGCTCGCCTGCGAAAAGTCCAACTGGGACACCAAGATCCGGAGCGGCCGCTCGTCGGAAGGCGTCAAGGGGGCCCCCAGGCAGGACGAGCGCCGCCCGGAGCCCAGCCAAGGCCTCGTCCTCCGAGGCGTCGAGGACCAGCTCGGTCAGGCTCAAGCGGAGCCAAGTCGCGGTCGGGCAGCGAGTCGCGTCGCTGGAGACGACGTGCAGCCGCTGGCGACGCTCGAGGTAGCGCCAAGGCGAGCGAAAGAAGAGCGCCTTGACGTCGATCAGAGGCCGCTTGGTGCCGATCACGAAGGCCGAGACGGTGCTGGTCGTGATCTCAGCCCGCGGAGTCAGGGAGAAGCGCCCGTCCGCGCCGAGGTGGCCAGCCCCCGCGATCAGGGGTCGCGTCACGAGGAAGGGCAGGAGGTCTGGGAGTTGGCTGCTGAACAAGGTCCAGCGCGCGCTCCACGAGAAGAGGACTCCACCCACCCGGGCCAAGCTGACCAAGACCCGCGCCGCCAGCCCCTGGAAGGGGCCCGGACCCCCTTCCACCAGGTAGCGCCCGAAGGCCTCTAGAGCCCGCGTCCCGGCCTGAAAGGGCGCGCCCAGCCCAGGGATCTGGGCGGGGATCGCCAGCGCTCCGTAGATCAGGAGCCCCACGATCAGGATCGCGATGGCCGGCACGAGGTAGAGCAAGAACCCCACCCCCAGCAGGCCGAGGACGAGGGGATGCAGGACACAGCTCCCCAGCCAGGCCCGCCACCCCCGCGCCCGGTCCTCGACCTCGTAGCTCTCGTGGGCTCCATAGGCGTTGCCGAAGCGGTCGCAGGTGTTCCCCAGCAGGATCGGCTCGACCCCACGAGTCTCTGCCTCCCGCGCGAGCTCCTGAGCTGCTTCCTCCCGCGCAGCCAGCAGCGCGACCTCCTGGGCCTGGACGTAGAGCGCGGCTTCGCGCCCGCCGAGGCACTCTGGGCTAGCCCACTCCAAGAGACCCTGGCGAGGGTCCTCGAGCTGGCTGATCTCGAAGTGGAGGAGGGAGCCGTCGTCGAGGAAGCGACCGCCCTTGTAGTAGAGGGCGGGGCAGCTCTTGTGCTGGCGCAGGAGGGCTCGCTCGAGGGACTCGTAGAGCGACCGAGCGTCGACTTCTGCCGAGTCCGGCTCCGTAGGGCGCGAACCAAGGGCGATCTCCCGCTCGGTGCCGACCGGTCTCACTGAACCAACTCACTTGTGGCGCGCCGCGTCAACTTCTGGTGCCACCCGGCTTTGTCATCGTTATGCCGCTCTGCGTCGTAAGCCTATACTGGATAATGTTTGAGGCTGTCTTGGCCGTCCGCTATACTCCCCGGCGAAGTGAGAGGAAGCGCTATGGTGACGTCCCCCGAGGCACCTGACCTCGTCCAAGACACCCCTGCTGCCGTGGTCGAGGATAGCCTCCCCACGCCCCGCTATGCGCTCCAGCGCAGCCGGGCCGCTCGCCGCGGGCACCTGCCCAGCCGACTGCTCCTCAACCGGGCTCGCTCCGAGGGAGAGGCTCACCGGCGCCTGGAAGAGAGCACTGAGGGCGAGTCGCCCTTCGTCAGCAGCCTCTAGCTCCGCAGACACCAGATCGCTCCACGAAGGAGCACTCAACAGGCCCCCCAGGGGCCTGTTTTCGTTGGTTTCACCTAGGAGGACTCGCGAGGTGCGCTGGCCTGCCGGTGACGAGGGCGTAGGTCCAAGGATCGACCAGGCGCGGGGTCCCCTCCTGGGCGGTAGGCAGGACTCGCGGGGGGGCCGCGCTCCGACCTCGCATTCGGCGGCCTGCGGCGTGGCCCAGGACCGCTAGCCAGGCCCCTAGCGCCACGGCCAAGGCCCACCGCCGCAGGCGGGGGTCGCGCGGGATCCGAGCCAAGCGAATCAGCTCTGGAGCGGCCACGAGAGAGAGGAGGCAGAGGGGAGCGATCGTGAACCGGCTCGGGTCGCTGGTGGACCAGACCATGATCGTGGCCAAGGTCAGGGCTGCGGCCAAGGCCTGGGGGAGCCGAGTTGCGTCGCGGCGAAGGCTCAAGAGCGCTAGGGGCACGATGGCGGCCGCGTTCTTGGGAACCAAGACCGCCTTGAGCTGATCGAAGGCGTTGCCCGCCACGCCGCCCAGGACTTGCACCACGCTTGGTCCCTGCTTGCTCTCGGCCCCCATGAGCTGGCGATAATCCTCGACCTCGAAGAGCTCGAGCTGAGGGGCGATCACGCCAGTCACGGCGAGGAGCGAGCCCTCGAGGGCCAGCACGCCGCAGGCCACGCAAGCAGCAGTCTTGAACCCCTCGTGGTGGTAGAGCCAAGCCACGATCAGAGGCGCTAGCACCCAAGCTTCGGGGCGCGCGTGGCGCGCCAGCGTCAGCGGAATCACCAAGAGCGCCAAGCGTGCCCACCCCTTTCGTCGCCAGAGGACGATCGCGAGGGTGCTCAGGACGAGGACCAAGCCCAGGGGCTCTGCCCAGAGGTGGATCGAGGCCCGGACCAGGAAGGGCTGCCAGGCCACGCTCAGACCGCCGACCAAGGCCGCGAGGGCGGCGCTTCGCGGGGGGAGGCGCCCTCGGCGGGCCAGGGTCCAGGTCAAGCCGAAGGCCAGTGCTGCGGCCAGGGCCGCCAACCCGACTCCGCTCAGCTGGAGCGCCGCTGAGGGCCAACCTGGCTCCGGGCTCACGAGGAGGCTCAGGAGCCATGGATAGAGGGGAGCTCGCTCGCGGTAGGCCGCGTGCTCGGCCGGGGCGTCAGGGGCCAGACCGTGGTCGCGAACTCGGATCGGGAGCCGAAACCCCTCTCCGCGCCGCAGGCTGCGCGCGATCAGGAGGTATTCCACGGCGTCGGGCGTGACGTGAAAGGAGCGCAGGGCGGGCTCGAGGCGAGGCAAGAGGGCCAGGACCACGACCAAGGCACCCAGGCACCACAGGACTCGGCGCGAGACGCCAGGTCGCGCCTGCTCTGAAGCGTCCGTCACAGGGAGAGTCGTGGAGGGTGAGGTCAGGGTCGAGTCACGTCGGGGGAGGGTCCGCGCGAGGCACGCGAGCTTGGTTCCGTCCAAGTATCATGCCTCGCCCATGAGCATCATTTCCATCCCCTCTCGAATCCGCAGCTTGAAGCGCCTCCCGCAAATCGTCCGGGTCGCCCTGAAATTCGGGTTCGGTGACATCGTCGCCCGGGCGGGCCTCGACACGGTGCTCCACCGAGTCAAGAGCAGCCTGATCCCCGACGCCGACCCGGACAACGCCGAGCTAAGCACGGAGGTCCGGATCAGGAGGATGCTCGAGGAGCTCGGGCCGACCTTCGTCAAGCTGGGTCAGGTCATGGCGACCCGCCCGGACCTGATCCCGCTCGAGCTCGTGACCGAGCTCCGCAAACTCCAGGACAAGGTCAAGCCCTTCGACACCGAGGGGATCGCCGACCTCGTGTCCGAGGAGCTCGGGAGACCCGTCAGCGAGATCTTCAGCGAGTTCAACGGCCAACCCTTGGCGGCGGCCTCCATCGCCCAAGTCCACCGCGCGACTCTCTTGGACGGTCGCGACGTCGTGCTCAAGATCCAACGCCCAAACCTCAAGCGAGTCATCGAGACCGACCTCGCGATCCTGAAGTGGCTAGCCGAGGCGGCCGAAGAGAACATTCCCGAGCTCCGGCGCTACTCGCCCATGGGCATCGTGGCGGAGTTCGAGAAGTCGCTGACCAAGGAGATCGACTTCGAGACCGAGGCGTATCACATCCGCCGCTTCGCGAAGAACTTCGAGGGCAACCCCGATATCTACGTCCCCAAGGTCTACGAGGAGTGGAGCACCTCGAAGGTCCTCTGCGAGGAGTTCATAGACGGACTCCCACTCAACAGCCCCAAGATCCTGGACTGGCCCGAGGAGGAGCGCCGCGCGTTGGCCCAGGCCGGGATCCGCGTGATCCTCGAGCAGGCCCTCGTCCACGGCTTCTTCCACGGCGACCCGCACCCAGGCAACATCTTCGTCCTCCCGGACAAGCGGATCGTAATGATCGACTACGGGATGATGGGGATCCTCGATCAGGAGCGGATCGACGACCTCCTGACCTTCCTGGTTGGGATCCTGACCAAGGACCTCGACAAGCTGATTCGGCTCTTCTACAAGCTCGAGCTGATTGGCGAAGACACCGACATTCGCAGCCTCCGCCGCGAGATCGACGACTTGATCTCGCGCTTCGAGTCCGTGGACTTGGCCCAGCTCAACCTCGGGCGCTACCTAAACCAGGTGTTCGAGGTCGTCGTCCGCCACGACGTCCAGATCCCCTCAGATCTCCTCATGGTCGGCAAAGCCCTAGGCACCATCGAAGGCGTCGGGCGCAACCTCTACCCCGAGCTAAACACCCTTGAGGAAATCCGCCCGATCATCCTCAAGATCTACCTTGGGCGGCTGACGGACCCTGGCTACTACTCGCGGACTCCGCGCCGGATCACGGAAGATCTCCTCTACCTCCTCGAGACCGGGCCCCGGGATCTGCGGCTCACCCTCCGCAAGCTGCGCGAGGGTGAGTTCAAGACCAAGCTCGAGCTGGTCGGAATGGAGAAGACGCGGCGGAGCCAAGCTCAGGCCACTAACCGCCTGGCGCTGGCCGTGGTCAACGCCGCTGTGTTCATGGGCTCGGTCTACCTCTTCGGGCAGCCGACCCAGCCCGAGATCCTGGCCTACGTGGGCGAGATCCCGCTCAACGCGCTCTTCGGCTTGTTCGGCGTCGGCCTGGCCGTGGTCTACGGAGCGGTCCTGACCATTGGATTCCTGCGCTCGGGGGCTTTCTAGTGAGCGAGCCCGACCGTCCCGAGGAGACAGATCCTCCTGCTGCTCCCGAGCCCGAGGCTCCCGCTGAGCCCGAAGCCCCCGCTGAGCCCGAAGCCCCCGCTGAGCCCGAAGCCCCCGCTGAGTCCGAAGCCCCCGAGGCTCCCGTCGAGTCCGAGGCTCCGGCCCCTGACCCATACCTCGAGCCACCCTCGGACGAGGCGCCCATCGTGCGCCCTCGCGAGCCCCTGCCTTCGCCGACGCTCTCCCCCAGGGCGCGCGCCAACTCACCCACGGGTCGCTACCTCCGGGAAGGGATCGTGGGCGCGCTTCGCCAGCCCTTCCTCCGCTCCCTGCTCAAGATTCCCCTCAAGAAGGTCGCGATCTGGGCCAGCTTCTTGTTCTTGATCTACGCCCTGCGCGACTTCTTCGGCCTGATCTTCCTGACCTTCGTCATCAGCTATATCTCTGCCACCATCGTGGGCCGGATCTCGACGCACTTCACGAACCGCAAGGTCCCCGTGGTCTTGGTGTTCTCGGCGATCATTGCCTCAGTTGTCTCTTTGGGACTCATGACCGTCCCCAGGGCGGTTCGCCAGGGCGAGGCCCAGCTGGAGAAGCTCCGCAAGATCAAGGACTTCCGGGGCTTCCTCGAGACCGAGATCGCCGAGCGCTTCGGCGCCGAACTGCCGCCTCCCGTGGCCTCCCCCAAGCCAGGCGCCACGCCCGCCCAGCCCGCAGCCGGCGCGGCCGCAGTCGGGAGCGCTCTCGCCATTGGCCCCAGCGCCACCCCGACCCCTGACCCCTCCGGCGAACCGACCAAGGAACCTGAGGTCGGCCTCGTGGAGCGAGCGCGGCGGGTCTTGAACAACCCCGACGTCAACCAGGCCGTCGCCAAAATGCTGGCAAAGGGCGGGCAGGAATACCTGATCCCCAACCTCAAGTCCGTCGTGCAGGGGATCTGGGGCGGAGCCGCCTACTTCGTGGCCGCCCTGATCTTTAGCTTCATGATCGTCTGGGACCTCCCGCGTCTGGCGGCCGGAGCCGGGCGCATGGAGCAGTCTCGCCTCGGAGACGTGTGGGTCGAGGTCGCTCCTTCGATCGCGACCTTCTTCCGGCTCCTCGGCAAGGCCTTCGAGGCTCAGACCGTGATCGCGCTGGTCAACACCGTCATCACCGCCCTCGGGATGTGGTTCCTCGGGATCCCCGGGATCCCCTTCCTGGCCGTAATCGTGTTCGTGTGCAGCTTCATTCCCATCGTGGGGATGTTCATCAGCACGATCCCGATCTGCATCGTCGCGCTCCAGGTCGGCGGCTTCGGCCTCGTGTTCGGCGTCCTGGCCATGGTCGCGGTGGCCCACGCGCTGGAGGCCTACGTCCTCAACCCGCGGATCTACGGCTTCCACATGAAGCTCCACCCCCTGGCCGTCCTGATCGTGCTCTACCTCGGTCAGCACCTGTTCGGAGTCTGGGGCCTCGTGATCGGCGTCCCCATGGCGACCTACGTCTGGCGCCACCTGATCCTCGGCGAGGCCGACACCCTCGTAGTGACCGCGGAGGACCTTCCTTCGCCGCCAGCAGCCCCTCCCGCCCCCGAGCCCGCAGCCCCCGCGACGGGCTGACTCTCGCGAGTCACTTCCCGATACAAAAGCTGCTGAAGATGTGACCTAGGACGTCGTCGCTGGTCACCTCTCCGGTCAGGCGCCCGAGGGCCTCGAGGGCCTCGCTCAGGTCGAGGGCCGCCAGCTCGGCCCGAGCCGGGAGGCCGCTCCGCAGCTGACCTAGCGCTCGAGACACGGCGTCTGAGGCTTCCCGGAGCCGCTCGGCCTGGCGGGCGCTCCCCAGCATGCCGCCGGCTCCGCTCAGCTGTTCTTCGACCGCGCTCACGAGGACAGGGATCCCAGCACCCGAGGTCGTCGAAAGGGGCAGCGCGCTCGAGGGAGCTGGGTCGACGTCTGCGCGATCTCGCTGGCTCGCGATCCAAATCAGGGGGACCTCGCCCGGGGGCGGGGGCTCGCCCTCCGCGCTGAGCCAGAGCACGAGGTCTGCGCCGCGCGCGCTGGCTTCGGCCTCCCGACCGGCCGCGGCGTCGAGCTCCTGGGCCCTGGTGGGGATCTCGCCCTCGAGGTGGCCTGTCCCCGCCGTGTCCACCAAGAGCAGCTCGCGCCCGCTCGGGAGCCGCCAGCGTCGCTCGAGGACGTCACGCGTCGTCCCGGCCTCGGCAGAGACTATGGCCTGGCCCGAGCAGAGGCGGTTGAAGAGCGTCGACTTACCCGCGTTCGGGGGGCCCCGCAGGACGACGCGCGGGAGGTGTGCTCGGGGGGTCCGCCCGCTGGCCTCTCCTTGGAGCTCCGCGATCGCGAGGGCCACGCCGTCGAGTCGTTGTGCGAGGGCCTCGTCGGCGGTCAGGTCGAGCTCTTCGTCGGAGAAGTCGATGGCGGCCTCGACGTGGGCCAAGACCTCGAGCAGGACCTGCTTGCTCGTCTCGACGCGACGGCCGACGCCGCCCTCGAGCGCCTGGACCGCTCCGCGGGTCTCCTCGGCGGTGGCCGCGGCGGTCAGGGCCAGGACGGCTTCGACCTGCACCAGGTCCACGCGGCCGGCGTGAAAGGCGCGCCGCGTGAACTCACCCCGATCCGCGAGGCGGGCCCCCAGCCCTTGGAGGGAGCTCAAGAGGGCCTGAATCAGGGGCGGCGAACCCGGGACCCAGAGCTCGACCAGGTCCTGGCCTGTGTAACTGCGAGGCCCGCGGAAGGCGAGGGCCTGGGCGGGCGCTGGCGGCCAGCCGGGGACCCGGAGCGCCCCTGAGACGAGGCGTCTCGGGGCCGCTGGCGTGGGATCGAAGCAGCGACCCGCGAGCTCCCAGGCAGCGGGCCCCGCCACCCGGACCACGGCCCGAGCGCTCGACCCAGGAGGCGAGGACAGGGCCACGATCGTGTCGCTGACGTTCAGAGGTCGACCCTCGGGGTGAGCTCTAGCCGCGCGCGCGCTCGAGGAGGAGCATCACGACCATGCCCATCAGGCTCAGCTCTTCGTCTTCGGGCTCAATGGCCCCGGTCCGCTCGATGGAGAACTTGGACTCGAAGAAGGCCGGCTGCTTGTGAGCCTGGAGGATCGGCGGCGCCTCCTCGCCGGCCTTGAGGTCGTAGGTCGGGTTGAAGAAGTAGCCCGCGAACATCCCGATGATGGGGATCTGCTGGAGGAGGGCGTCGAGGACCTTGATCCAGGCGTTGGCCTCTTGAATGATGAGGATCGGAGTGTCCCCACGGCACACTTCATAGGTCGCCTTGAAGATCGAGCGCATCCCCTTGCGGCGCACGACGCCGATCTCGCGGACGCCCGTCTCGCGGCCGTCGGCGGCCAGGACCTTGTACGAGGCCGAGAAGTCGATGATCTTGTTGGCCTTGATCTGGTAGAGGAGGTTCTCTTGGCGATCGTCGGAGAACACGCGAATGTCTTCCTTGAGCTTGAAGGCCTTCTGCTTGACGTACATCTTCACGTTGCCGCGAGCGTCGGTGACCCAGAACTGGCTCGCGAGGGCGATCAGCTTGAACTTGATCTCGAGGGGATAGTCGAGGTTCATGGCCTTGCCGCCCTTGCCCTTGGGGGCGCCGCGGTCGTCAAGGTCCGCGCTAGGCGGGGAGTAGGGGTTCTCGTCTTTCATGGGTCGACCTCCGAGGCCCACAGCATGGACCATGGGTCCGGCCAAAGCGAGGGGACCGCGTCACCTCTTCCTGGCCCACGAGGACGCTTGGAGCAGGCCTGCCACAACCACGCAGACCGTGAACATGGATCCGAACGACACGGTCAGTGACTCTGCGCCTCCGCAGGCAGCGACAAGGGTGGCAACGAAGGCTCCGAGCCCTGCCACGCGCACCTGCCGCTGCAAGCGGCGGGTCTCGAGCGGGGACGCCAGAGCGGGCCGGAACCCGCAGCTGGCGTTGCCGCACCCGATCTGTGAGGCGCAAGCCTGATGTCGCCAGACACCACACTCGGGGCACTCGTTCAGATCGTCCCGGTGTGCCATGGCGCCGCAGGCACTGCAGTGCCCGAACTCGGGCCTCGAGCGCGTTCGAGGCCCGGGGCTCGGCTCTTCCGCTCCGCCGCCCCCTGCGCAGCCCATGGTCGAGCAGCCGCCGAGCTCGAGCTGACAGGCTTGGTGGTAGCGCGTCTGGCAGTCGCGACAGGACCAGACCTTGGACTCGGGCTGGAACTCGTCTCGGCAGAGGGGGCAGATCTCCCGACCGCTGACTTCCGTCAGCTCTAACCCTTGGGGAGGAGGCTCGCTCATGCGCATCGCCGATCGCCGACCCCCAGCCTAGCGAACCGGACGCGCCACCTGCACACCCACCCGATCAGGGGCCAGTGTCCGCAGTCGCCTCTACCACCTCTCCCACGCCCAACTGATCAACGCAGTCGCGACGAAGGACACTCGGCCCCGCGCCCACGCAACCCGCCAAGATGGGGGGTTTGGGGGGTCGAACATATCACCACCCCACTAATCTCGCGGGGGGTGGCGTAGCTGGGCCTCAGGCCTCGCGGATCGCCCAGGACGATTGGATAGACCTGAGCCCAACCAGCCGTCGTGCTGCCTCTTGGGCAAACCTCGACTCGAGGTTCGCAGCAGCCCTCCAGGGACCATGCTAGAGGCGAGTACTCGGAGGTGCTGTCGACTGGTAGATCTGAGGGAAGCAGATCAGCAGATCAGCCTTGACCTCGGGTTTCTGGGATCACCCCCTACTCTGAGTTCCTAGGATTTGGAGCGATTCTTCTCTGGCCCGTTGGCCTGGGAACGTCCCAGCCAACTCAGCACCGCCGTTTGCTCAACGGCTAGGGAATGCCCTTTCACTCATGTCCCCAGAGACCGAACGAAACCGTCTCTCCGCGAAGACCTCTACGACATGGTCTGGAAGACGCCTCTCTCCCACCTCACCACGACTTCGTCATCTCCGATGTCGCCTTGGCCAAGTGGTGCAACAAGTTCTTCGGGTTCCGAAAAGCTGCGCTGCGCTTCGCTTTGGCCGACTTCGAGCGAGCCAGCCGCGCCGGCGGGGCGCATCACGCCGGCTACCTGCGTTGTAGCGCTAACGCTCCCTTCTGCTCTTCGCGACGCGCCCTATGTAGCGTCTTCGTGATCGCCCCAGCCACAACTCGAGCGTCGGGCGTGAGCGAACGCGAGGTGTCGTTGTCCAATTCGGTCGGCCTGTCCCCGGCCGAGCCCACCCTGGCGCACCACCAGAGCTGAGCTCGCTCGTCAGTCCAGGTGTTGAGGCCACGAAGGCGATCAAGGCGCCAGACGAACTCGCTCATGCTCTGGGGTCGTCGGTAGGGATCCTTCTCGAGGCAGTCCATGATTAGCTCCTCTAGATCAGCTGGGATCGTGCTCTCCGTCTTGCTCGAAGGGGGATCTGGCGCCACGTGGAGGTGATCCGCCAGCATTCCGAACATCGTGGGCTGTTCGAACACGAGGCGCCCCGTGACGAGCCAATAGGCGACGCAGCCGAGTGCATAAACGTCAGCGCGCCCGTCCACGCCTTCGGGTTTGCGTATGAGCTCTGGCGCCATGAAGGCAGGCGTCCCCACGAGGTAGGACCCGTCTGGTTCAAGGACTTCACTCTCCTTTGCGCTCAGGCTACTCGTCGCCACGCGTCGCACGAGGCCGAAGTCTAGGACCTTGACGAAGTCGACGCGGTCACCAACTCGGCACGCCATGAGGTTGGCCGGCTTGATGTCTCGGTGCACCAGGCCGGCGCGGTGCGCTTCACCGAGGGACTCGCATGCTTGACGGAGTAGGTAGATCGCGCGAGCGGGGGAGAGGGGTCCGAAGCGCTCGACGAGCGCCTCAAGATCGAAGCCGTCGAGCAGCTCCATGGCGTAGTAGAAGGTCCCCTCGCCGGTGACTCCGTAGTCGTAGAGGCTGACGGTGTGGGGAGAGCTGAGGCAGGCGGTGACTTGCGCCTCTAGCTCGAAGGAGTCGAGGGTTTCCTGTCGCGAAGCCTCGCTGCTCTCCTCCAGATCTTTCGGTGGTGAGACCAGCTTGATCGCGGCCGGTCGCTTCAGGAGGGCGTGCTCGGCTCGCCAGACTTCCCCCATGCCGCCCTTTCCCAGGAGTTCGACCAAGCGATAGCTACCCAAACGGCGCGCTGTCTCGCGAGCCGCACTGGCGGAGACGCCGAGGTCATAGACCAGCCAGGCTGGTGCCACGGCCAAGGCGGCGCAAACGTAGTAGGGCAAGAAGGTCTCGACCACGACGGGCAGGGCTGGCAGGGCTTGGCCTTCGCTGAGGGACCAAGTGAAGAACACCAGGGGAGCAGTGGTCGCGCACGCGAGGGAGGTAAGGAGCGCACGCGCCGGAGGAACTGGCACGAAGAGTGGGAAGAGCAGGATCCAAACCGCGAGCCAGGACAGCTTGACCATTACGGGCTGGAGGAGCATGTTTCCTTGGAAGGCGCAGATCGAGATCACCAATGCGCCCGTGACTTGGTAGACGAGACCAGCCCGCAGTGTCCCGGAAGGACTCAAGACCCTGCGCCAGGCGACGAGGGCCATGGCGAGAGAGAGGGCGAGGAGCAGCGTCTGGGTCAGGAGAAAGTGCGTGAGGTGGTGCGGGGCCTCCCACCCCAGCGGTCCGTAGAGAAGGAGGGAGGCCAAGACCAGAGCAGCCACACCTCCCGCGAACACCGCGCTGACAAGGGCCAAGCGGTGGTTGGCCTTTGCGAGGAACTGAGCGTCGAGCGTCGCGGGAGGCGTGGCTGCCTCTTGAACGACTTGTTGGATTCTGATCGCGCTTGACATGACTAGGTCGTGCGCAATTCACGTGCCTTGCCACAGACACGACTCAACGGCATTGGCGGCGAGGCGCAGCCGAGCCGAATGGTGCCAGGGGTTTCAAGTTTGCAACCCCTGGCTCACGCGCCCCCTGGTGCCGATTCGAGGAGTTTCACCCCCAAGGTCTCCATATCCTCCTCGACGGGGCTCTCGCTCCCGCGCTTTAGCCCACATTCGGCGAGGGCGCGAAGGAGATCAAAGGAACTGAGGATTCCATGCACCTTTCCCCCCCGAACCACAACAACATGGCGGATCCGGTGCTTCCCCATGAATCGAGCGACGATCTCGGCCTCAAGGATGTCTGGCAGGGTGTAGACGCGGCGTTGCATCACCTTCTCGACTGGAACTCGCGCGTGCTCGTCCAAGATCTCGACGAAGTCCGTGGACGTCACGATTCCCTTGAGGTAGCCCCACTCGTCAACAACGGGAAGCGCGTGAAACCGCCTCTCGCCGAGCAGTCGTCGGACCCTCGCAATGGAGTCGCTTTCCTTCACGAGAACAACTTCGGTGGTCATCAAGTCACGAACCTTCATGCCGAGTCCTCCTGGGGCTTGGCACGACTAGTGAGCAAAGGCTCGGCCGGCGAGTGGGCCTCACAACTTCAGCCAAGGCGCTCCCGCCGGCGCGAAACTCCTCCCCGAACGGGAAGGCCACAGGACCACCCCGTTGGACAACGGGACTTGGCCCGCTCAAATCTGAAACGCGCCAGCCCCAGGTTGTCTCCGCGAAACCTCTAAGGGGCGGCACAGGCTTTGCGGAGGGGGTCTCCTGCTAGAGAAATGGAGCGAATCAATGAACGCGAAGAGTCCCAGCGGAGGCCCCGGCCCCAGCAAAAACAAGAGACGCCTGCTCAAGCTCGTGGGCCCTCTCTCGTTGAGCATTCTTGCCTCGACAGGTTGCACCTCGGATCCAGAGACGACCTCGTCCGAGCCCACGGAGGCGACTCCAGCCTCCCAACCGGCCAGCGAGCATTCTTGTGGGAGCGGGTGTGGCGCGACTGGCTGCGGCGGTCCCAAGAAGACCTCCGAAAAGACACCTGACCAGGGCTCCTAGCCGAAGAGCCCGACGCGTGGGCAGAGGTGAGGCAGCACGTCTCCCAAGTCGCCTCCCTGGGCCCGCGCTGGTTATCCTCCCCAACCCTAGAAGGGCACTCGGTGGCCCCCGGACTCAATAAAACGTCAAGGCAGGACATGCCCATGAACATCCGCTTCGATCCCAGAGTGGGGGTGCTCGCTCTCTCCTTCTCTGTGTTCGCGCTGACAGCGCTGAGCAGCGTGGGGAGTGCTCAAGACGGCGCTGACGTCAAGTCAGCGCGCCTCTTCGAGAACCGCTGCGCGAGCTGCCACACAGTCCCCGACGTGCGCTTCAAGACGGACAAGGCCTGGCTCGGCCAGGTCCTTGAGACCGCCTGAAGCAGCACACCCAAGCAGGCCCGTGTGGCTCTGCAAGATCATTTGAAGTCGCGAGCGGATCGCCCGCTCCTTGTGAAGGCCAAGGCTGTTGCGAAGCCCGAGCAGGGGACCCTCGTCTCGAACCTAGAAGAGGGTGAGATCTTCCTCAAGCGAGACGATCAGGTCTACCGCTTGGTCTGGACCAAGGAGGAGAAGGCTCGCGGGCGAGTCCTCCAGGGAGGGCAATACACCCTGCTGGGGTTCAGAGCTCGCAAGGGGAAGTGGTTTCTCTCTGCCGCTGGCGGAAGAGACAAGATCCAGCTCAAAGCTGGAGAGACAACGGAGCTCGTCCTCGACCTGAGCGTGAGAGTTGCCTTCAAGGCGCAGCGAAAGGGCGACTCCGTCTCCCTCGGAATGGGGATCCTGGGGGACCGCGAGAAAGGCGTCAGCATCTATCGCGAAGGGAAGCGAATCCGAATCGGGTATCGCTTTGCGCCCGGAGGCGCCAGCGGTTCCATGAGCTATGGCTGAGGTGGCGGCGGCTGGGCTTCGGTGAAGCCCAAAGACACACCGTCCTCCGTCCACTTGATCTTGCCCAAGCGGATCCCATTCGAGCTCAAGGGGAGCCTAAAGGCGCTGGTCCGCTAGCGCTGGCTAGGGCCTTTCAAATCTGAAAGGCTCTCGATCGTCGGCCTCCTAAGCTCTGGTCCCGAGAGCGCTCCTCTCTGGCTCGAAATGTGCTCAGGAATGAGCAACGCACCCGGAAACAACCAGGAGAACTCCACCATGCGTCTTCAGATTTCACTGACCCTCGTCTCTCTGAGCCTGTTGCTAGCGCCGACAACCGTGCTGGCGCAGGACAAGAAAGCGAGCGGTGATCCTTACACCCTCACGACGTGCCCGATCTCAGGCAAGAAGCTCGGGGCAATGGGCGATCCAGTCGTCAAGACCTACGACGGTCGAGAGGTCCGCTTCTGCTGCGGCGGCTGCGTTGGGAAGTTCGAGAAGGACAAGGCCAATCAGTTCAAGAAGATCGACGAGAAGTTGATCGCCGAGCAAAAGCCTCTCTACCCAGCGGACGTCTGCGTGGTCTCGAAGGAGTCCCTCAAGGAGAAGGGGAAGGACGTCGGGATCGACGTTGTGCTCGGGAACCGCCTCGTGCGCCTCTGCTGCAAGAACTGCAAGAAGAAGCTGGCTAAGAACCCGAAGAAGTTCCTCACCAAGCTAGACAAGGCGATCGCGAAATCTCAGCGCAAGACCTATCCCCTCGAGACCTGCGTCGTCGGCGGCGGCAAGCTCGGCTCCATGGGCAAGCCTGTCGAGACCGTGATCGGAAACCGCCTTGTTCGGCTCTGCTGCAAGAACTGCTTGCCCAAGCTCAAGGCGAACCCCCACAAGTACCTCCCCAAGCTCGACGCGGCCTGGAAGGCCAAGGGCCACCCGAAGGCTGGTGACCCTGTCAAGTCCAACGAGGGCAAGGGCGAGCACGATCACAGCAAGCACAAGCACTAACTGCTCGATCGAGAGCGGAGACGACTCTCCGCGCGTGGCCCCCAGAGTCGATCTCTGGGGGCCATTCTCGTGGTTGAGTTGAGCCGGACGGATCACCTCCAAGCTCTTTGAGGGCGTCGGCTCTGAAAGTTCGGGTCCGGCTTAGCCCTCCTCGAGGGGCTCGATTCCGAGGTCCGTGACTCGGCGCCAGAGCGAGGTCGTGCTGATTCCGAGTTGGCGCGCCGCGTCCTTCCGACTCCAACCAACTGAGGTCAGGGTGCGGTGAATGTGCTCTCGCTCGAAGCCCCGAACCGCCCGGCGAAGGTCGAAGTCGTCCGTCGGAGGCTCTCCGCTGAGGCGGAGGTCGTTCGCGGCGATCGTCAGCCCGTCACCGAGGATCATGGCCCGCTCAAGGACGTTTTGGAGTTCGCGGACGTTGCCTGGCCAGGAGTGCCCCAAGAGCGCAAGGGAGGCCTCAGGTCGAAGGGGTCCGTAGTTCGTCCGGAGGGAGGCGTTGAGCTTCGTCGTCAGGAAGTGCGCCAAGCCGGGGACGTCCTCGCTTCGCTCGCGCAGGGGCGGGAGGAGAATCTCGAACACGTTCAAGCGGTAGTAGAGGTCCTGCCGGAAATCTCCTGCCGCGATTGCGGTCTCCAAGTCGCGATTCGTGGCCGCGATGATGCGGACCTCGGCGCGAACGGGCCGAGTCGCGCCGACGGGAAGGACCTCGCCGCTTTCAATCGCGCGGAGAAGCTTGGCTTGGGACTCGAGCGAGAGGTTGCCGACTTCGTCGAGGAACAGGGTCCCGCCTGTCGCGGCCTCAAAGAGCCCCTTGCGGCCTGCACCCGCGCCCGTGAACGCACCTTTTACGCTCCCGAAGAGCTGGGACTCGATGAGCGCCTCTGGGATCGCCCCCAGATCCACCACGACGAAGGCCTGGTCCGCGAGATCGCTTTGTCGGTGGATCGCGCGCGCGACGACGTCCTTGCCCGTCCCGCTCTCGCCTCGCAGGAGCACGGTCGCTCGCGTAGGGGCCACCCTCTCTACGGCGCGCGCGAGCTCACCCATGATCCGGCTCGAGCCCACGTAAAAGCCCTGACGGACGCCCGACCGAAGCTCGGAGCGGAGCCGCTCGTTCTCCTCGGTGAGCCTCTGGAAGGCGATCACGCGCTCGATCTTCGCGAGGAGCTCGTCGAGCACGAGCGGCTTAAGGAGGTAGTCGCTCGCCCCAGCTTTGAGGGCTTCAACCGCGGTCTTGACCGAGGCGAAGGCGGTCATCAGGAGGACCGCCGTCCCGTCCGCCCGCTCGCCAATCAGCTTCAGCAGTTCGAGCCCGTCGACTCCGGGCATGCGGAGGTCCGTCAGAACGACGTCAGCAGGAGCCTCTGCTAGGAGCGCGAGGGCTTGGTCAGCATTTCGCGCGCAGCGGACCTCGTGTCCTGCTGCGACTATAGTCTCGGCGACTTCGTCGCGGATCGCTCGCTCGTCGTCTACGACAAGGATCCTGCCTGGAACGCTCATGGGGAGTCCTCTTGAAGTTGCTGAAGGGGCAGGCAGATCTGAAAGCGTGCCCCGCCCAGGCCCGCCTGTCCGATCTCCATTGAGCCGCCGAGTTCGGCAACGATCGATTCGCTGACGGCCAAACCGAGGCCAGTGCCACCGCTCCCACCCTTGGTGGTAAAGAAGGGCTCGAGGATCCGTTCGCGGAGATCTGCTGGAACCCCAGGCCCGCTGTCGTCGATCGTGATCTGGACTTGGCTGGAGGTCGACTCGCTGCACACAGAGACGCGTCCGCCGAGTCCAGAGAGCGCGTCAAGGGCGTTGAGCAGAACGTTGAGCAGGACCTGACGGAGCTTGTCTTCGATCGTCTCCACTCGAGGTAGTTCTGGGTCGAGGTTGAGGATCAGCTCAACGTCTTTGGCTCGTGGATCCAGTTGGACGAGAGCGACGGTCCGCCGAATTGCGTCGTTGATCGATACCTTTCGCCACTCGTTGGCGGGCGGTCGGGCGTAGTCCACGAGCGTTCGCAAGATTCGCTGGATCCGCTCCAAGTTGTCGAGCAGGACCTCACGCTTCTCGCCGAGATCGCTGTCCGGTCCGAGACGCTGCACGATCGCTGAAGCCGCGGTCAGGGGGTTCCCTATCTCGTGAACTACTCCTGCTGCGAGGACTCCCATCGCCGCGACCCGCTCCTGGCTGACTGCGATCGCGCGGGCCGTCTCAAGCTCGAGGGTTCGTTTGGCGAGGCGTTCTTCCAGTTCGTTGGCATGGCGGTCGAGCCGGGCCCGCTGGTCCGCCAGGGCGGCAGCCATGGAGTTGACGCTCTCTCCGAGGGTCTCGATCTCGTCGCCAGTCCTAACCTCCACGCGGCGAGCAAAATTGCCTGCTGCGATCTCCTCCGTGACGAGTTGCAGCGACTTCAAGGCTCGTCTGAGTCGACGATCGAGCCAATAGGCGAGCAAGAGTCCGCCCGCTCCGACGAACGCTCCGGGAATCAGAGCGAGCCCAAGGGCACTTATGGCCCGCTCGTTGTAGCGGCGCGACGTCGCGCGAACGCGAAGGATGGGTGCTCCTCCTGCGCGAGTCTTGAGGACAGCGAACGCTGCAAAGACGTGGCCACTGGAATGCAGGGGCTCCGTTGAGTGCCCCTCTTCTTGAAGGATCACGTCTTCGATCGCGAAGTCACCTCTCTCAGCGAAGGGTGGCCCGCCTTGGCCCCAACGCCCAACAACTCGCTTGCCCAGTGGGTCGTAGATTTCTACCGAGAGTAGGCCGGGCTCACTCCGAAGAAGCTCGTTGACCGGGGGAGCGGCTTCGTGGAGGCAGCCGCGCTCGCAAGGGTCCGCGAGCGCGAGGGCCAGAATACGAGTCTCGGAGATCAGCCTTTCTCGAAACGCTTGCTCGCCAGCTTCATGCTCAGCAGCGAACCAAAAGGGGATTCCGACGAGCAAGATCGACACCGGAACAACGAGGACGAGGACCGCAATCCGCTGCCTGAGTCCAATTCGCCACGTCCTCTGCTCTGATCGGCCCATTGCATGAGGGTAATGCAACTCAGAGACCCAGCGGAGCAGAGGCTGGTGAGTTGGCGGATTCGGCAGCGCTGGAAGCCGCTCTTGCCTCCTCGCTCACGTAGAGCCCCACCAGGCGACCTACGAGCAGCGCCAGATAGAGCTGACCGACAAGGGCGAGGAGGGTGCTGAGGGACCGCGCCAGCGGGCTAAGCGGGATCACGTCACCGAAGCCCAGGGTCGTGAGCGTCGTAAAGCTGTAGTAGACGAGGTGCGGGTAGCCGACCAAGACGGCATGGGCGGGCGCGGCGCCCGCGAGGGGGTCCTGGAAGGATCCAGGCTGGACGTGTTCCAGAACTGAAAACACCAGCGCGGCGCCGTGACCAAGCAAGAGGTAGGCGCAGGCGGCTGCATGCAGCCGCCCGCGTCCCAGTGGACCCCGCTGGAGGACTCGGCGAAGCAGAGCAGCCCCGGTCATGAAAAAGAACAGGACTCCGCAGAGGTGGCCCAACAGCAGGGAGGACACCATGAAGACGTGATCTCCAATCGCGGCAAGCAGGGCCAGGAAGCCGAGCGCTCCGCCCAGCTTGGCAACAAGGGGTTGATCTCGAATGCTGTATAGCGTCACCAAAAGCGTCAGGGAGAGGTAAGCGTCGACGGTTCCGGTGCTGATCTGAGTCGTCTCCAGGAGCGGGCAGAGAATGAAAAGTGCTAGGAGGCAGAGCAGGAGAAGCCCGAAGCGCTGAACATCAGGGTTAGAAGTTAGCTGGCTCGGATTCATGGCTGAGTCCTCCTCGGAGGTCCCTCGCAAGGACGACTCCATGCTCGCTCTCGCTAGGGCGCCCGCGCCCTAGAGCGGGCTGTTCGCACCGCTTGGAAAGTGACCCACCCACCGTTTGGAAAGTGACCCACCCGAGTTCGTGTTGAGTTCTACTCGATTCAGACTTCGAGGCTCAAGGCCCCCTTCGATGGTTCGGGTGCCC